>ENA-OSEO01000576-OSEO01000576.1-sediment-metagenome-genome-assembly--contig:-NODE-576-length-90214-cov-6.551461_pt1 | contig 90214 bp, 80 predicted proteins | sample MGYA00237883_ERZ534232 | MGnify/ENA metagenome assembly ERZ534232
CGATGCCCGAGCGGGCATCACACCCCACGTTAACCACCGATCTTGTACATCCGCCGCGTTGTGGCCGGTGCCTCGCTGATGTCCGCCATGTGATGGCACACGGGTTTGAGCGCGATCGCCTGCCGGAAAAGATCGCGAAGCTGCTCGTCGCTCGCGCCGGCCCGCAGCGGCCCCCGCACGTCGAGCTGCGTGTCCGCGGCCAGGCACGGGTGGAGCTTGCCGTCGGCTGTCAGCCGCAGCCGGTTGCAGTCGGTGCAAAAGCTATGGCTGATCGCCGGGATGATCCCGATCGTGCCGGCACCGCCCCGCCACCGGTAGACCTGCGCGGGCCCCGCCCCGGCGGGCGCATGCCTGCCGTCAAGGTGTTCGAGCTCACCGGCCGCGGCAAGCGTTGCCAACACCTCATCGCCCGGCACCATCGCGCCGCTGATGTGACAGCCCTCGCCGAGTGGCATCAGCTCAATAAACCGGACGTGCAACGGTGCATCTTTGGTTAACGCACCAAAGGCCAGGATCTCGTCGTCGTTGACCCCACGCACAAGGACGGTGTTGATCTTGACCGGCGCAAACCCTGCTGCCAGCGCCGCCTCAATGCCCTGCCACGCCGCTGACCACAGATCACGCCGCGTGATCGAAGCGTACTTGGCTGGCTGCAGTGTATCGAGGCTGATGTTGACCCGGCGCAGCCCGGCGGCCCGCAGGGTCCCGGCCATCGGCCCCAGCAGGGTCGCATTGGTCGTCAGCGAGAGGTCCGCCTCCGGCATCCGCTCGGCAAGCGCAGCGATGAAGCCAGGCACCCCAAGGCGTGCGAGGGGCTCGCCCCCGGTGACCCGGAAGTGCCAGAAACCCAGGCTGCCCGCGACAACGGCGAGCCGGGTCAGCTCCTCGAAGCGGAGGATATCTTCGTGCGCCTTGACCTCGACCCCCTGCTCCGGCATGCAATAGGTGCACCGCAGGTTGCAGCGGTCGGTAATCGAAATGCGCAGGTAATCAATTGTGCGTCCTTGGGTGTCCTTCACTCCGTCACTCCTCAACCAGAGGCTCGACCCAGCGGACCTCGCCAGTCGGGCCAGTATCGTATCCGCCCAGGCGACTGACCCGGGCGGCGAATTCGTCGCTGCGGATCAGCGCCAGCAGTTGTTCAAACGCCGCCCCGCCAAAGACGTCGGCAGGTACAGCTAGTTCATATCGCTCGGAAGCGACGGGCACAAAGTCCAGGCCCAACGCCTGGGCCGCAGCCAGGATGCCCATGCCGGCGTCGGCGCCGCCTCCGGCGACCTCGGCCGCCACGGCAAGATGGGTGTAGACCTCGCGCCGGTATCCCTCGATGGCGTCGGCTGCCAGTCCCTGCCGGCGCAGCTCGTAATCAAGCAGCACGCGCGTGCCGGCGCCCCGCTGGCGGTTGATAAAGCGGACCCCGGCCCGCAGCAGGTCCGCCACGCCGGCCAGGCCAAGCGGATTGCCCTTGGCGACGATCAGCCCCTGCTGCCGGTTGGCCAGGCAGACCAGGGCGACTCGTTGCCGCGGCAACATGCGCGCAACGTACGAGATGTTGTACTCTCCGGTGGCCTCGTCAAGCAAGTGAGTGCCCGCGAGGTGTGCCTCCCGCCGCACAAGCGCCTGCAAACCGGCAAGGCTGCCGACGTTGGCCGAACTGAGCGAAAAACCAGGGTACCGCTCGCCCAGCAAGTCCGCCAGCACGTCAACCGACAGGTCATGGCTACCGATCGCGACCAGGCCGCGGTCGATCTCCGCGCGCGGGCGCAGGAGCTGGACGGCGACGGTTTCTCCTGCCTCGTAGCCCTCGCGCTCCTCGCTGACCACGACCAGGCCGTCGGCACGGACCAGTGACGATAGCACGCCCGCGCCGCGCGAAAGGGGCGCTGCGACGTAGTCGACGCCGATCAGGCCGACTTTGACGCGCAAGTACTCGCGGACGCCCGCCGGTGACGGCATGCGGCGGGCCAACCGGGCCTCAATGACTGAACGCTGCGTTGGCGCGGTACCTAGCAGCGCCGCAAGCAACGGTCGCAGGAAATTGTCCAGGGTGAGCCAAGCCGAGACCGGATAACCGGGCATGCCCAACACCGGCCGGCCGGCCCCGTAACCCAGGATCGCCGGCTTGCCCGGGCGCGTCGCAACGCCGTGGACGACAACGCCACCGAGTCGCCGGACGATCGCGGCCGTGTGATCGGCCGAGCCAGCGGACGAACCGGCGCTAACGACGACCACGTCGGCCGTTGCGGCAGCGGTCCGGATTGCAGCCTCGATCGCCTGCGGATCGTCGGGAACGACGGGGAGCACGGAGGCCTGGCCGCCCGCCTCTGCGGCGATCGACGCTACCAGGAGCGAATTGGACTCGATGACCTGGCCCGGCATCGGCCCCGCTGCGGCGATTGCGGCGAGGGGGGTGACCTCATCGCCGGTCGGCACTACCGCTACGACGGGGCGACGGCGCACGCTGATGACGCCCACCCCGGCACTGGTCAGCACGGCCAGGTCGGTGCCACGCAACGTCCACCCGGCGGGGAGCAGCATCTCACCTGCCGCGATGTCTTCACCGATCGGCCGGACGTGTTGCCAGGGCACGGCGCCGCTGACGATCTCGATCCCGCCGTCGGCCAGGATGTCGGCGTCCTCAATCATGATCACCGCGTCACAACCAGCGGGGAGCGGATCGCCGGTATCCACCGGCCAGGCTGACTGGCCGGGCACGAGTTGGACGGGATTGGTTTCGGACGCGCCATAGGTCGTCGTCGCCGCGACGGCATACCCGTCCATCGCGCACGCATGATACGCAGGCGAGGAAAACCGTGCCATCACCGGTCCCGTCAGCACGCGCCCTAGGGCGTCGGCGGTGGCGACCTGCTCGGCAGGCATCCGCTCAAGCAGCCCTTGCTGCCGCAGTGCGACAAGCCACATCGCCAGGGCCTCGTCAACCGGGATCTGGGTGAGATATGCGGGCGCGCGCAGGCGCGGTGCGTTGTCCATCAACGTAGCCCTCCTGGCAGCCAGACTTCGACTGGTTGGCCTGCGGCGAGGCCCTCGCTGCCCGCCGGGATACGGATCATGCCATCTCCGACGACCAGGGTGCGGATCAACCCCGATTTGCCGAGTACCGGCTCGGCAAGCCACTCGCCGGTCGCGGTGTCGCGTGTCAAGGCGACGCGCACGTAATCCTCGCGTCCCTGGTCAGAAGCCAGGTTGCGGGTCAATCTGGCCCGTACCGCCGGCGCGATCTCGCCATCGGCAGTGCTGCCCGCGAGCCATCCGACCGCGTCGTTGCCAAAGACCAAAAAGACGACCATCGCCGACGCCGGGTGCCCGGGCAATCCCATCACCGGCTTGCCAGCCGCAACGGCCAGCAGCGTGGGCTTACCTGGCCGGATCTGGATGCCGTGTACAAGCACGCCCGGCTCGCCTAGCGAGGCAATTGCTCCGGCCACGTAATCGCGACTACCGACCGAGCTGCCGCCCGAGATCAACAGCATCTCGGCGTCCGCGAGCGCTTGCCCAAACCGCTCCGCCATTGCCACCGGATCGTCACGCACGATACCAAAGTTGACCGGCTCGCCGCCGGCCTGGCGGACGAGGCCGGCCAGGGCAAGCGAATTGATGTCCCGTACCTGTCCCGGGCGCGGCTCCTCCGCGGCGGCCACGACTTCGTCCCCGGTGGAGATGATAGCAACGCGCGGCTTGCGATGAACGCTTACCGCGGTAACCCCAACGGCCGAGAGCAAACCAAGGTCGGCGGGGCGCAGGCGACGGCCGGCACGCAGTACCACATCGCCGGCGGCGACATCCTCGGCGCGACGGATGACGTTTTCGCCAGGACTCGCCGGCTTGGTCAGCGACAGATCGCCAGTCGGCAGCAGCTCGGTGTACTCGAGCATGACGACCGCGTCTGCACCGGGCGGCAACGCAGCGCCCGTTGCGATGCGAATAGCTTGCCCCGACATAACGGGTACCGCAGCAATCTGGCCCATTAGGACCTCGCCGCTCACCATCAGGTAGGCCGGTTGACCTTCTGACGCGCCAAACGTGTCCGCCGCCTTGACCGCAAATCCGTCGACGGTGCTGCGGTCAAACCCGGGCACATTACAGGCCGCGCGGATATCCTCGGCCAACACGTGCTCGAGCGCGCTCAGCGGATCGACGACCACGGCAGGTGTCGCCGGGGCGTGATCCTTGATCGCCGTGCGCCAGGTCCGCTTGGCATCGGCCACCGGTACTACCTGAAAGAACTCAAATGACAAGCGTACCCAGCTCCTTTGCCCGTGCGCGCCGCCAGGCGCCTGCCGCAGTATCCGCGGCGAGCAGGCCATACGCGGCGGCCTCGGATCGCAGTGCCTCGGGCAGCAACATCACACTGGCCCCATCGTCGATGGCCGTCTTGGCAGCGGCAACCGCCTGCGGAGAGGCTGCAGCAATCCGCCTGGCGACAATAAGCGCAGTCTCCAACGCCTCGCCCGGCGCGGCTACGCAGTCAACCAAACCCAGTTCACGTGCCTCGGACGCAACCGCCGTTTGCCCACCCAGGGCGATCCACTTCGCTCTACCCGGGCCGACGAGGCGCGCCATCCGCGTCAGGCCACCAAACCCAGAGCCCGTGCCGTGCGCGACGCCGGTCAGGCCCACCGTTGCCTCGGCCGAGGCGACCCGCAGGTCGCAGGCGAGCGCGATCTCCAGCCATTCATCAAGCCACGGTCCAGCCATTGCGGCGATCACTGGGCGCAGCGAATCGGCAATCACCGCCAGCGCCGCCTGGCCAGCCAGTGCGTAGGCGGTGGCGTCAATGGTGTCCATCGCCGCCGTCGCCGTGCCTGCCTGACCGGCAAGGTCTCTACCCTGACCGGTGATGACGATTGCCTGGACCGCCGGCAAGTCAATGCAGCGCGCCACGGCGTCCGCCAGGCGCTCCAAGAGCGCAAGGGCGCCAGGCGCCGGGCCTGTCGTGGGGACTGCCGTGGGCAACAACTCAATTACGGCGACGGACCCGCGTACGGCGACCGATGTGTCAATCGTCACTGCAACCAAATCCAAACCAACTGTCGACGGTGCTACCTGCAATGTAAGATTGCCCCTCTCCCGCGCCAGCCTATTCGTCGGCCGCCTCGGCTTTGCTTTGCCGGCGATAATTGGCGATGACCTCTGCCGCCGACTTTGGTGTCAGCCGGCCGTAGGTCTCGTCGTCGACCATCATCGTCGGCGCGAGCCCGCACGCCCCCAGACAGGCAACCCGTTCCAGGGTAAATAGCAGGTCGGGGGTGGTTTCGCCTGGCTGGACGCCAAGCTCCTCGGCCAGGTGATCGAGCAGCCGCTCGGCCCCGCGCACGTGGCATGCCGTGCCAAGGCACGCGCGGATGATGTGCTTGCCGCGCGGCTTGAGGTGAAATTGCGCGTAGAACGTCGCAACCCCGTAAACCTGGGCCGCCGGGCGACGCAGCCGCCGGGCAATCAACTCGACCGCCGGGCGCGGCAGATAGCCGTAAGCATCCTGCGTCTCTTGTAGGACCGGGATTACCGCCCCGGCCCGGCCCTGGTAGCGGTCCAGGATATCGTTGACCGGCCCGTCGTCAAAGACGAGACCGTGCCCGTGGTCGCGATGTATGTCAACTACTGTGCTGGTCACTGTCATTCGTCACTCCCATCGGAAACCGCCTCAAGCCTGACCGCGCATACCTTGAGCTCAGGAATCTTGGCGCTCGGGTCCAGAGCGGCATTTGTCAACATGTTAGCAGCAGCCTCGGCAAAGTGGAAGGGCATGAAAGTCACGCCCTGCCGGATCCCCGGCGCAACGCGGACTTCCGTCACCACGCTGCCGCGGCGCGAGGTAATCCGCGCCTGCCCGCCGTCGGCCAGCCCTGCTGCCGTTGCGTCGTCAGGGTGCACCTCGATGTAGCCGCCAGGCACGGCGGCGTCCAAGGCGTCGGCCCGGCGCGTCATGCTGCCGGTATGGAAATGATAGAGCATACGTCCCGTTGTCAGGACAATCGGGTACTCGGCATCGGGCTCCTCGGCGGGCGGCAGGTAGTCGACTGCCTTGAACTGGCCGAGGCCCCGCGAGAAGCGGTCGCGGTGCAGGAACGGCGTGCCAGGATGTTGTGGCGTCGGGCACGGCCATTGCAGGCCAACCTCGCCGAGGCGCCCGTGGCTGATCCCGCCGTAGATCGGCGTCAGGCTCGCGATCTCGTCCATAATCGCCGCCGGCCCATCGTAGTGCATCGGATGGCCGAGCCGCGTCGAGAGGTCGCAGATGATATCCCAGTCCGCACGAGCCTGGCCCGGCGACGGCACCGCAGGTCGAATCAACTGGACGCGGCGCTCGGTGTTGGTAAAGGTGCCGAGCTTTTCGGCGTAGCTCGCGGCGGGGAGGACGACGTCCGCCAACTCGGCCGTCTCCGTCATAAAGATGTCCTGGACGACCAGGAAATCGAGCGTGGTCAGGGCTTCGCGGACGTGGGTAAGGTCGGGGTCCGAGACCATGGGGTTTTCGCCCATGATGTAGATCGCCTTGATCTCTCCCGCGACGGCCGCATTGATCATCTCGACAACGGTTAGGCCGACATTTGGGTCCAGCGAAGCTCCCCAGGCAGCCTCAAATTTGGCCCGGTGGGCCTCATTGATGACCAACTGGTAGCCCGGCAGATTATTGGGCAACGCGGCCATGTCGCAGGCGCCCTGCACGTTGTTTTGGCCGCGCAACGGGTTGACGCCGGTACCGTACCGGCCGACGTTGCCGGTCAGCATGGCCAGGTTGGCGATGCTGCGCACGTTGTCGACGCCGGTTGTGTGCTGGGTAATCCCCATGGAGTAGAGGATGGCGCCTCTGTCGGCCGCCGCAAACAGCCGGGCCGCGGTGCGGATATCCTCCGCCGGCACGCCGCTGATCTCTTCAACGAGCTCCGGCGTATACGTAAGCACCTTGGCCGCCAACTCGGCGTAGCCTTCGGTGCGAGACTCAATAAACTCTGTCGATGCCAGCCCTTCCTGGATGATCACGTGCATGATGCCATTTAGCAGCGCGACGTCCGACCCGGGGCGATGCTGCAGCCAGACGTCTGAACGGCTCGCCATGTCGGTCTCGCGTGGGTCCGCGACGATCAACCTGGCGCCAGCCTGGCGGCCGCGCTCGATGACCGAGCCGATGACCGGATGGGTTTCGGTGGTGTTGGAGCCGATGATCAAAACGGCGTCGCTGTGCTCAAACTCCCAGTTGGAGTTGGTCATAGCACCGGAACCAAAAGCACCCGCAAGGCCCGTCACGGTTGAGGCGTGGCAGAGGCGCGCGCAGTGGTCGACATTGTTGGTGCCGATCGCGGCACGGACCATCCGCTGGAAAACGTAGTTTTCTTCGTTGGTGCATTTGGCCGAGGCAAGCCCGGCGATCGCATCCGCTCCGTGGGCGGCCTTGATCTCGCCCAGCTTGGTCGCTATCAGGTCGAGCGCCTCGTCCCAGGATGCGGGCGCAAATACGCCATCGGCGCCACGGATCAGCGGCGTGGTCAGGCGGTCGGGCCGTTGAATCCAGTTTTGGCCAAAGTGGCCCTTGACGCACACCAGGCCGCGATTGGCTGGGCCATCGGCGGCCGACGACCCGAGCAGCTTGCCGTCACGAACGTGCAGGTAAATTGAGCATCCTACACCGCAATACGGACAGACCGTCAAGATCTTGTCGTACTCAAAGGACCTGCCCTGCCTACGTCCTTGCTTGGGATGAAGCGCCCCGGTCGGGCAGATGCTGAGGCAGTTACCGCAAAATACGCAGGGAGAGTCCTCAAGCGGGACGTCGTACGCGGTCGCGATCCGGGTAAACGCGCCGCGCCGGGCAAAGTCGATCGCGCCATAGCCCATGACCTCGGCGCACATCCTCACGCACCGGCCACAGAGGATACACTTCTCGAGGTCGCGCTCAAAGAACGGGTTGGTGTTGTCCAACATGTGTTCCAGGGCCGGCCGCTCGGTGTAAGGCTTGCCGGCGATGGTCGCCCCGTCGGTGCCGTACTCGTAGGCGTAGTCCTGCAGCGCGCAACTGCCGGTCCGCTCACAGACCAGGCAATCGAGCGGGTGCTCTGCCAGGAGCATCTCCAGCACCGACTTGCGTGCCGCGCGGACGCTATCGCTATGAGTCTGGACTTCCATGTTGGGCGTGGCAGGGGTAGTGCAAGCGGTCAGCAGGCTGCGCGCACCCTTGATCTCGACCAGACACATCCGGCACGCGCCGCTCGGCTTGAGCAACTCATGGTGACAAAGTGTCGGTATCTCAATGCCGGCGCCTCGCGCAGCCTCCAGAATAGTTGATCCGGCCGGGCAGGAGACGGCACGCCCGTTGATGGTGAGATTGACTTGATCGGCCATTACACCGCCACCTCGTCCTTACGGTACTTGCTGCCGCGCTCAATCGCGTTGAAGCGGCAGACCTCCGAGCACGCACCGCAGGCGGTGCATTTGAGTGCGTCGATCACGTGCGGCTTGCGGACCTCCCCGCTGATTGCGTTGACCGGACAGACGCGCACGCAGCGCGTGCACCCGGTGCAGGCCTCGGGGATGATCTGATAGCAACTGAGGGCTGTGCACGCACCGGCAGGACATACCCGGTGGTCGACGTGCGCCTCGTATTCGTCGCGGAAATACTGGATCGTGGTCAGGACCGGGTTGGGCGCCGTCTGGCCAAGACCGCAGAGCGAATGCGACTTGACGCGATGTCCCATCTCAATCAGCCAATCGATGTCGCCCGGCTTGCCTTCGCCGGCGCAGATCCGCTCCAGGCACTCCAGCATAAGCCTGGTGCCGACACGGCACGGGGTGCACTTGCCGCACGACTCTGATTGGACAAAGTGCATAAAAAACCGGGCCAGATCGACCATACAGGTGGTATCGTCGACCACGACCATGCCGCCAGATCCCATCATCGCCCCGGCCTTGACCAGGCTGTCATAGTCCACCGGGGTGTCAATCAAGCTCCAGGGGATACAGCCGCCGGACGGTCCGCCGATCTGGACGGCCTTATACTTGCGGTCGTTTTGAATGCCACCGCCGATCTCAAAGACGATGTCCCGGATCGATACGCCCATCGGCACCTCGGCAAGGCCGGTATTGCGCACCTTGCCGGTCAGGGCAAAGACCTTGGTGCCCTTGCTGCGCTCGGTCCCGATCGAGGCAAACCAGTCCGCCCCACGGGCCATGATCCGCGGCACGTTGACCCAGGTCTCAACGTTATTGATGTTGGTCGGCTTGTCCCACAGTCCGCGCTGCGCCGGAAACGGAGGCCGCGGCCGGGGCATGCCCCGCTCGCCCATGATTGACGCCATCAGGGCGGTTTCCTCGCCGCAGACAAAGGCGCCGGCGCCTTCCTTAATGTGCAGCACACAGCTAAATCCTGTGCCGAGGATGTTGTCACCGAGCAGCCCCGCCGCCTCCGCCTGCTCGATCGCCAGGGCTAGCCGTTTGATCGCCAGCGGGTATTCGGCCCGGCAGTAAATGTAGCCCTCGTCGGAGCCGATGGCGTATGCGCCGATCAGCATGCCCTCAATCAACGCGTGGGGATCGCCCTCCAAGACGCTGCGATCCATAAACGCGCCCGGGTCGCCCTCATCGGCATTGCAGATGATGTACTTCTTATCCCCTTGCGCCTTGGCCGCAAACTCCCACTTGAGGCCCGTCGGGAAACCGGCGCCGCCGCGGCCACGTAACCCGGAGCGCTTGACTTCATCAACCACCTGGGCGGGCGTAAGTGCAGCAAGTGTACGCGCAAGGCCAGCGTAGCCGTCTTGAGCCACGTAATGCTCCAGCGACTCCGGGTTGATGAACCCACAGTTGGCCAGGACGATCCGCAGTTGTTGCCGGAAGATCGGGCTGCCGTCGTACGGCTTATTGGGATCGACGATCTCGCCGATCACCCACTCCTGCACCGGCGTGCCCAGGATGACATGGTCGGTTACGATGCGATATGCCATCTCCGGGGTTACTCGACCGTAGGTCAGGCGCGGCATCCCCGGACGTTGCACATCCACAAGCACCTCGGCCTCGCACATGCCGATGCACCCGGTCGGGCGCACCTCAACCTCCAGCCCGAGCCGCGCAATCTCCGCTGCTTTTTGGGCGATCGCACCCTCGACGGCCGCGAGGACCGCTGCGCCGCCTGCCGCCAGTCCGCAGGTGCCAAGGCCAACAAGGACTACTACCTGGTTGGCCCTTAGTTTGTAGGCCTCGACGCACTGCTCACGGTAGGCAGGCAGGTTGGCCAGTGTCAATCTCGTTGAGTCAATCACGAAAACACCTCTCCCCGCAGAACCGGCGCAGTCAGCGCCGGCTGCCGATCGGCCCGCTCGGGGCCGCGAAAAATGTCATAGACCTGCAATGAATTCACTACCGGGGCCCTGCTGTCCTGCCCTGGCCCGGGTATCCAGCGGGCGGGCAGGTCTCGCCCGATCCGGCATCGAATCAGACCGGGCGAAGCAAAGCATGAACGGAGGCGCGTTGATGAGGGACGACCCCGATCGGACAATGGTATTCCCGGCCGGTGAGAAGCGAGCTCACGAGGCGCGTGAGATCCTGGCCAAGGTTTATGATGCGCTCCGCGAAAAAGGCTACAACCCCGTCGGTCAGATCGCTGGCTTTTTGCTCTCAGGCGACCCGGTCTACATCACCGCGCACAACAACGCGCGCAGCTTGATCCGCCGGCTGGACCGCATGGAGGTCCTCGAGGAGCTGGTCCGGCACTATCTGGACTCCGCCCTGCCCGAGGAGACTAGCTAACCGCATCTTCGCCTTCCTAACTACACATTAACACCTTTTTAAGGCCTGGCCCTCCCCTATTGATGCGCTTTTTGCGCCCGCGCGGCTAACCTAGGCGTGGAGGTGGAGGCCATGGATGAACAAGCAGCAGTAGCAATCGAGGCCAACGCAGTCGAGACCGGCATGTGGGCAGAGACCCAAGACAGGATTCGCAGCATCGGCAAGCGCCTCAAACTGGACGACGGACTGATCAACGTCTTGATCATGCCCGAGCGGGAGCTGACCGTAAGGGTCACCATCGTCAATGACCAAGGCAAGCTCCAGTCGTTCGAGGGTTACCGCGTCCAGCACTCAAGCGTCAGGGGGCCCTATAAGGGCGGCATCCGGTATCATCCCGACGTAACCCTGGATGAGACGCGAGCACTGGCCGCTCTGATGAGCCTCAAGTGCAGCACTGTCAATATCCCCTACGGTGGCGCCAAGGGCGCCCTCCGGTGTGACCCGCACAAGATGAGCCCGCGCGAGGTGGAGGCCGTTACCCGCCGGTACGCCACGGGCATCGCTCCGATCATCGGACCCATGCAAGACATCCCAGCCCCGGACGTCAACACCAATAGCCAGATCATCGGCTGGATGTCCGACACAATCTCCACGCTGTCAGGCCACGCAAGTCCCGCAGCATTCACCGGCAAGCCAATCGGTTTCTGGGGCTCGGTCGGCCGCGACGCGGCGACGGGCAACGGCGTCGGTGTTGCTACGCAGCGTTACGTCGAACTGCAAGGTAAGAAGCTGGACGGCATGACCGCGGCAGTGCAGGGATTTGGCAAGGTCGGCCTGTTCTCCGCCTACGCGTTGCTCGACCGGGGCGCAAAGGTCAACGCGATCAGCGACGTATCCGGCGGACTGATCAGCAACAAGGGACTCGACATCAAGAAGATCGCCGCGTTTGTCAGTGAGGCGCCAGGCCGCCTGCTCAAGGACTATCAGGGCAGCGACGCGGCTCATATCTCAAACGCCGAGCTTCTCGCCGCCGACGTCGACATCCTTGTGCCGGCAGCTATGGAAGACCAGATCACGGCAGGCAACGCCGGCCACGTTCGCGCCAAGATCGTCTCCGAGGGCGCCAACGGCCCGGTCTCAACCGAGGCCGACCACATGCTCGAGCGGCGCGGCATTGCCGTTATCCCCGACATCCTCGCCAACTCGGGTGGCGTCGTGGTCTCTTACTTTGAATGGGTGCAAAACCTGCAGGGCCTGTTCTGGGATGGCAACGAGGTCAACGACAAGCTTGACGCCATCATGACCAGGGCAACGCGGGACGTCGTCGCCTATGCTCGTGCCAATGGTGTGAGCCTGCGGTCGGCAGCCTTCGCACTGGCCGTCGAGCGGATCGTCGCCGCCCTCGCGATGCGGGGCACCAACTTTTAGGACTTTCAGGAGCGGCAACACACTTTTAAGGAGGCGAGTATAATGGCGCAAGCAATGAGGGCCGAGCAGCCGCAGGAGGCTTTTGCGGTCGATTTGACGAAGTTGGGCGGGTTGGCAGTCAGCCGGGCGCTGGCCTATGCCGATAGCAAGACCGGTGGTACCAACCAGTATTCCGCCCCTCTCGCGGAGCGGGCAGGCGCAGCCGACTACTTCACTTACAGCTGGCTCAAGACCGTCGCTGACGGCTTGGCCGACCTCGAGTGGCCGGTGCTCAGCGCACACATCCTGCCGACCACCGATGAGGGCGACGCGGGCATCACGGATCTGGTGTTGGTGACCGCAGCCGAGAGCGCTGCCCTCGACCTGGTGTGCGCAAGCGTAGCAAACCAGTATGAGCGGGCGGTACACAAGATCGGCTTTGCCTCGCGGGCAGTCAAGGTCCACGTCCTGACCAAGGACGAGGCGGCTCGCGGCCACGCGTTGATGGGTGGCCTTTATAGCCCGGCTCTGCAGATCTGGCCCTAACGTCTAGGGCCGACAACGCGGAGGGCGGCTCAACTAACCTTGGGTGACGTCAGCATCGACTCCTCCCTGTGGGGCTTGGCGCTGAGCATGGCTCAGTCGGATACTCTGCCTCAACTGGCGTCCACCTGCCTGGTCGTCCTGGCTCGGCGGCTTCGAGCCAGGACGACCGCTATGTTGCTCTATGCCGGCGGCAGGTGGCGCGATATCGATAGCTTTGGCAATGATGCACCGCAACTGATCGCACGGACCAAGGGCGTCCTCACACCGCGGCTCGCGGAGCTGTCCAAGGGCCAACTGCTCGACCTTGGCGGGGACGCTCAGACGATCGTTATCCCTTGTGCAGAGATGCATGTTGCCGTCGCCTGGGCGGGCGACGACCTCGATCGGGCTTGGCCCAACTGCAATTGGCAGCAGCTTGCGGAGTGCCTGGGGGCCGCGGTCAGCCGGATCGGCGGCGAATCAGACCCTGAGAAGGCGATGTCCGCCCTGGCCCACGAGATGCGCACCCCCCTGACCTCGATCAAAGGTTATGCCATGTCCATCCTGCGCCAGGATGTCCAGTGGACAGCCGAAGAACTCAACGACTTTGCCCAGTTGATCAACGACGAGGCCGACACATTGGTCCGGATGGTCTCCGAAGTGCTCGAAACCAGCGCCACCAGGACCGGCAACTTGACGGTTGAGCTTGAGCCCATCCTGATCGGCAAGATCGTGACCGCGGCGGCCCACGACTTCTCCGCCCGCGACCCCTATCACCGCTACATCTGCTCGATCCCCGCCGACCTACCGCCGGTGATGGGCGACCCAATGCGCCTGCGTCAGGTGCTTTCCAACCTGCTCGACAACGCCGCAAAGTATGCCGTCGAAGGTACAATCGTCGTCTCGGCACAGGAAACCACGGCGGAAGTAGTGGTTTCCGTCGCCGACGAAGGGCCGGGATTACGGCCAGAACACCTCAACCGGCTCTTTGAGCGTTTCTTCCGCGTCAGGGAAAACGGCTCGCGGTCGATCGCGGGCACAGGACTTGGCCTGCCGCTCGCACGTGAGCTTATCGAACGGCAACAAGGGCGCATCTGGGCAACCAGCAGCGCGGGCCGGGGCACAACGGTCTCATTCTCAGTGCCAAAGGTGGTTGCATGAAGCGCTATAAGGTGCTCGTCGTCGATGACCAGCCAAAGCTGGTCAGGCTGCTCTCCACCAATTTGAAGACCCAAGGATACGAGATCATCGAGGCAGGCACAGGCAAGCAAGCCATCGAGCTGGCCGCGCGCGAGATGCCGGACGTCGTCATCCTCGACCTGATGCTGCCAGATATGTCGGGCTTTGAGGTTTGCGACCAGCTCAGAGCCATGAGCGACGTGCCGATCCTCATGCTGACGGCCAGGACAAGAGATACGGACAAATTGCACGGCTTTCGCGTCGGCGCCGATGATTACATCACCAAGCCGTTTAACGTCGACGAGTTGCTTGCTCGCGTTGCCGTGGCGTTACGGCGGTCCACCGGCGCCCCGGCAGCGCCGGTGGCAATGGTGGCTGGATCGTTACGGGTTGACTCAGTCGCGCGCAGGGTGACTGTCGACGGCGAGCCCGTACACTTGACGCCAACCGAGTACTCGTTGCTCAGCTATCTGGTGGCCAATCAAGGCAAGGTCTTACTGCATGAGCAGGTACTGGCCCACGTCTGGGGCCCGGAGTACTCCGACAGCGTCGACTACCTGCGAGTATACATCGCCCACCTGCGCCGCAAGTTGGGAGCGGAGGCAGGCCATCTGATCCGCACCATCACCGGCGTCGGCTATACCGTCGACCCCGGCGCAGAGCGAGGGTTGTCAGAATAAACGACGGCAATCAGCGACGTGGGGCGGGTGGCGGTCTCCGGCCGGCATCTGCAGCGTCCGGGGCTTGTGCGTCTGTCTCGGAGGGAGCGCGCAACCTGGCCGCGCGCGTGCCAAGCGGCCGGCGGCGTTGGTCATCGGCTTCTTCGACCAGGGCGCGGTTGATCAGCCACAAGATGACCCCGACGACCGGGGACACGATTATCAGTCGCAGCAAAGGCCACGCATTGGGCAGGTACACAGGGACAAATAGCGCCAACCAGCCCTGGGCGATCGCCGCCGGCAGGACAAACCGGGCCTGCAACAGCAACTCGTTGATCAAGTAATCATCCAGGTAGCGCCAGCGTCGTCTGCCCGGGGCGGCGGCGAAGTAGAGCAGGTCGCCCAAGGCCTTGGCCGCCATGCCAATGAGCAGCAAATAGACAAAGGGCTGCACGCCGGGCCGTAGGCCCAAGCCGGCCGCCAGGACGGTCAACCCCTGGAGGATCGCCCAGTCCAGGGCCGCCAACCCCGAAAGACGTCTTAGTCTCGTACTATCCATGCCCATAGTACGCGGCAACCCCCCATCGGGTTACGTCCTCACGCGCAGGTCATTGCCATCGGCGAGGTGAATAGAACGCTCCGCGGTTGGCCCGGACCTGATGGTCTGGTGCCCTGCAGCATCCGGCGGAGGTGGCGTGATTGATCCTTGGCGATTGGCTGAGCATCGGTTTGACCGTGCTCTTGATGTTTGGTTTGCTGGTTGGCACCAGATACTTCAAGGCCCACTATGCCCATACCCTGCCAAAGTGGCAGCCAGTGCCCGTCCTGTTGGTCTACAACGCCATACTTACCGCCCTGGTCCTTGCCAGCCGGTACAGCAGCACCTTTACCCTGCCGGAGGTCGTGGCGCCGGTGGCCTTTATCGGCGGCAATGCCGTGCTCATGCATCTCTTTGGCATACCGCGGTTTGGGCGGGCCAAAAAGGCCGCCGCTCCTCCGACTGACCCCAACCGCGAGCGGATCGTGCCCACGGCCAAAAAGCGGCGCCAAAAGCGTCGCAAGTAGCAACGGGCGTAAGTGATAGCGGGCATGCAATGAGGGCACCGGCTGCGCCACCGATGCCCTCTGCCGAGGAGGATATTGAGTTGGGTCACGGGTCCGCCCCAGGACCATCCGCTGGCGGGTTGCTCAAGCCCACCGTCGCCCCGCTTGCCTAGGAGCGCAGGAAGTCCAGCACTTTCATGTGCAGCTCGGCGATCCGCTCCAGTTTTGCCGTGTAGTAAATGTAGTTGCCCTCAGCGACGCCCTCGACTAGCTCTGCGTCCCGCAACCGCCGGAGGTGCCTTGACACCGTCGGCTCCGCTAGTCCAAGCTCGTCTGCCAGGTCCTTGGTACACTTATGCTCCTCAAGCATCAGCTTGAGCAACTTTAGCCTTGTGTCGTCCGCCAGTGACTTGAGCAGCCGGGCCAATGGCTCCGGTGGCGTCAAGCTCTCGGGCCGGCGATAGATGCCCGGGGCGACCGGGTAGCATGCGGTGCAGCCACGCTCGGTCTCACCGACGATGCGCTCCTCAACCGTAAAGATCGAGGGCAGCAGCCTGATCAAAGCACCGCGCCCGCTGGCCTGCTCAAGACCGTCCGCGATGTCAGGCAGCGCCGTGCGGATAAATCCATCGCCATCCTTGCGAACATCGCCGGTCCGTTGCCGGATGTTGCCTGCCAGCAGCGGCTCGATCCAGTAGAACTCCTCGTGAAAGTACTCCGTCCAATACGACCAGAGAAACTGCAGGAAACTGGCCCAACGATCACGCCGGCCACTTAGCCCGGCGGGAAACGCGCGATCCGGCCGCCGCTCCAACTCATGCAACACGGCCGGCACACTCAAATCCGTGATGTCGTCCCGACCAACCACTGGCGAGATGCTGGCCATCCACCCGCCGAGGGCCTCGCCGTACTCGGAGATCTGGTCATAGGCCTCGGGCGAGATTTTTTCCTTAAACCGCATAAACCAGGGCAGGAGCACGCCGTGCTGGCTTGGCTCGCAAAGCACCTGCAGACTAAGCACCATCTCAACGTACGACGAGTAGCTAAACATCACCCTCGCCCTACGACTGGCGCCCAGCTCCACTGCTGTCTCCAGGTGCCCGTCCTCCCACTCAAGCAGTTAGCTAATTGGCTAACTGCACAACTACCTACCTAAGCTCATAGTACATGGAGGAGAGTGGGATGTCAAGGTCACAGGCACATTGGCGCCGTAACGAGTATGGTCCAATTCACAGGTCGAAACCGCTTCTAGCAGGAAGTGGTTTCGGCGATGGGGTTAGTCGGAGGAAGGGCCCATCAACCGGGGCCCGCAAATGCTGACCGAAAAAAGAAAGTGCGCCGCCCCAATGGCCAGCCCTGCCAGCACATCGGTCAGCCAGTGAGCATCGATGTAAAGACGGCTAAACGCGACCAAGCCCGCCCAGGTCACGAGGAGCAATCGGCTCGCCGTCCGCGCCCGAGGCGTCAGTCCCGACCGGCAACTCATCCACCAGCCTATCGCCAGCACCAGACAAAGGGTGCTCAGCGCATGCCCGCTAGGGTAACTTGGCCCCGTCCAGTCAGGCACCAGGGGCGGCTGGGGGCGGACCCGGTCGAGCACTGGCTTGAGTCCGACGTGCCAGAGCGTGGAGGTCAACGTGACCAGGACCACGTACTTGCCCCACGCGCGATCCCGGCGGGCGATCAGCCAGCCGATGCCAAGTACGACAAACGGGGTGACTTGCTCCGAGCTCATCCGGCTGATGGCAAGCATCAGGGCGATGCCGCCGTCGGTGCGGACGGTTGTCAGCCACTGCCGAACCGACTGGTCGAGCCATGCGAATGCTTCGCGCTGGACAGCAACCGTGAACGCAATCGCTAAGATGGTTAGAAATGCAGCCGCCAGGCCGGCACGTCGCCGGCCGGCCTGGTCAATGCACCCGTGGGGGACATGGGGGACCCCCTCTGGCTTAGTGGGTGTTGAATCGCTCAATGTAGTAGTTGGGCGACTCTTTGGTGATCGCCACATCGTGCGGGTGGCTCTCACGCAGTCCAGCGTTGGTGATCCGGACAAACTTGGTCTTTTCTTGCAGGTCCTTGATCGTGCCGACGCCGCAGTAGCCCATGCCCTGCTTAAGGCCTCCCACCAGCTGGTAGACGATCTCAGACAGCGGCCCGCGATAGGGAACCCGTCCTTCGATGCCCTCAGGAACGAACTTTTTGACCTCCGCCTGGAAGTAACGGTCGGCCGATCCCGCCCTCATCGCACCCACCGAGCCCATGCCGCGGTATACCTTGTAGCTGCGTCCCTGATAGATCTCCATTTCACCGGGGCTCTCCTCGGTGCCGGCAAACAGGCTGCCGATCATCACCGTGCTCGCCCCTGCCGCAATCGCCTTGACGAGGTCGCCGGAGTAACGGATGCCGCCGTCCGCAATCACGGGCACGCCGTACGGCGCTGCAGCTCGGGCGCAGTCAACGATCGCCGTGACCTGCGGCACGCCAATGCCGGCCACAACCCGCGTCGTGCAAATCGAGGCAGGCCCGATGCCAACCTTGACCGCGTTGGCGCCGGCCTCGATCAAGGCGGCGGTGCCCTCAAAGGTCGCGACGTTGCCCGAGATAATCGTCAGGTCCGGATATGTCTTGCGGAGGAGCTTGGTCGCGTCGATAACGCCCTTGGAGTGGCCATGCGCCGTATCCAGGACCACGGCATCGACGCCAGCGGCGACAAGCGCGCCGGCCCGCTCGAGTAAGTCGGCGGTTACTCCGATAGCGGCAGCGACGGCTAACCTGCCGTGGCGGTCCTTGGCCGAGTTGGGGAACTGGCGGGCCTTTTCGATGTCCTTCAGGGTGATCAAGCCGCGGAGCTTGTAGGAGGTGTCGACGAGCGGTAGTTTTTCGATCTTGTGCCTGCCGAGGATGCGCTTGGCCTCGTCCAGCGTGGTGCCTACCGGGGCCGTCACGAGGCCTTCGGAAGTCATCACGTTGCGGATCGGTTGGTGGAAGTCCTCCTCAAAACGCAGATCGCGGTTGGTCAAGATACCGACAAGCTTGCCGCTCTCGTCCACGATCGGCACACCGGAGATGTGATAGTGGGCCATGATCTCCAGCGCCCTGGTCACGGGATCGTCGGGGCCGAGCGAGACCGGATCGGTGATGACGCCGTGCTCGGACCGCTTGACACGGTTGACCTCTTGCGCCTGGTCGTCGATCGAGAGGTTTTTGTGGATGACGCCGCAGCCGCCCTCCCGGGCGATCGCGATTGCCATCCGCGCCTCGGTCACGGTGTCCATGCCCGAGCTAAGCAGCGGCACATTGAGCTTGAGGTCGCCGGCGAGAACCGTTGTGGTGTCACAGTCGCGGGGCAGGACTTCCGACATCGCGGGCACGAGCAATACGTCGTCGAACGTCAACCCCTCGGTGGCAAACCGGTTGTCATGGGTCATTCTCTCTCGCTCCTTCCCGTAGGGGCCGGGTAAATTTCAGATAAGATACCACGTCGTCAGCCAATTCACAAGACAATTCTAACGGTAATTGTCCTCCCAAAGGCGCTGATAATTCTCTGCCCAGACCTGCTGTTTGGCTGCGTTTTGCGGGCCGAGGTCGCGCACGACCTTGCCCGGCGTGCCGAGGACCATGGCGTTGGGCGGCACCTCCGTGCCGGGCGTAACCACCGCACCAGCGCCGATCAACGCACCGTCGCCGATCTTGGCGCCGTTGAGGATGATCGCGCCCATGCCGATCAGGACCCGGTTGCCGATCGTAGCGCCATGGATCACCGCACCGTGACCGACCGTAACGTATTCGCCGATCTCGGTCGGGTGCTCGCGCTCGACATGGATCACACACCCGTCCTGGACGTTGGATGACCGGCCGATCCTGATGGGCGACAGGTCGGCGCGGAGCACGGCGCCAAACCAGACACTCGCGCCCGCCTCGAGGGTGACCGCACCGATGATGTCGGCGCTGGGGGCGACATAGGCGTCCGCGGCGATGTGGGGCGCCCGGCCAGAAAGTTGATGGATCACAAGGTATCCCTCCGTGATGCAGACTGGACAGTAATCGATGGCCAGAGGCAAAGTTAGACTATCCGTATCCTTTTCCACAAGACGGCCCTTACCCCTGCCCGCCGCGCGTGACGGCATCCAGTGATGGGCTCTGGGCGGTCGACAAAGCCGGGCACGGCGTGCGCCGCAATTACGGGCGAGGGCAGCCGTGCCCGGCTCAACCAGCCTACCAAACGCGTTAGGGCGTGATGCCCGGCAACTCAGCAGCGTTGACTCTCGCCCACCCGCCAAGCACCGAGTACCAGGTTATTAGCGCTGGTCCCCCGCGAGCAATTCGAGGTTGACCACCGGAATCGTTGCGAGCGTCTCTCTACCGTTCGTCCATGCCGCCACGACGGCGCCGGGAGCGCGCAGGCCGGTAACGAGGACTGCATCGGGCACCAGCTCGCGCACGACCGCCGTGCGACCGTTGAGCGGCCCGCCGACGATCCGCACCGGTGCGCCGGCGAACAGGCCGGCCGCTGCGCCGTCGTCCGCATTTGACGCATGCACGGAGTCGCTCGGCGGAAACTGCTCCGCCGGCACAATGACGACCGGCTCGCAGCCTGCTGCACCGCACCCGCCGCCGGCATCGACAAATACCTCCTGCCCTGCCGCCGCCACCAAGAGATCGTGTGCCCCCTGACGCACCGGGATGCGTCCAAGTCCCTCAAGCGCAACGACCGGCATCGGCACTGAGTCCGCTCCGTCGGGGAGCGAATCGCTCAACTGTCCGCCTGAGTAATAGCGTGTGGCGTATTCCTCGTAGGTCATCGCGGCGGCAAAAGCAGTGAATTCGTCCGCCGCCAACGCGCTGACGCCGCCGGCGATGACGGCCTTGGCACCCTGACGATAGCAGGCCTGCAGGACCTGCGCATCCGCCGTCGCGCCCACGTAGGCGACCTTGCCGCGCACCGCGGCGCCGATTTGTGCGGCATCGACTGCTGCGTCCGCCTCCGCCACCAACGCCGCGAGTTCACCCCAGGCCGTGTCGCCCCAACCGGCCGTCGCCTCAAGCAGCGTCCCTGTCGTCGACAGCACCGCACCGTAGTCGGGGATGACCTCGTCAACTGTGCCTGCAATACCAGCAAACAGAGGCGTCCGGTGCTCCCGGATGCCAATCAGGCCGTTGCGCCCATCAAACGAGACCAGCGTACCGTTGACCGGCGACACATACTCGCGATAGCCAAGGCCAAACATGAACATATAGTACGCCACAGGCTCGCCGCGCTTAACTTCGTCACCGACTTCCTTGAGCAGCTTGGCCAGCGTCTTGTCTTCGTCAACCTCAACGCGCAGGTAGTGCAGCAATTCCTCGGCGCGGTTGTGCCCAATCAAGGATGTCGGGCCGACAACCTGGCCCGGCTCTACAACCACATCGCCGCCCAACTCGAGCTTGCGGAGCAACCGCATTGTGGTTCCCTGCATCGTGCGCATCTTGCAGTAGTCGCCTCGCATCCTACATCGCCTCCCCCGCGCCAGTGATCGCCAGAACATCGTCCGGGTAGGCATCGATCACGCGCAACCACTCCGCGACCTTTGCTTTACGCCGAGCCAGGCTTTGCGGCATGATCACCGGACGTCCGCGGCCGTCCAGGATGATGCCCACGCTGCCTCCGCCCGACATCCTCGTGGTTACCCCGAAACCACCACCCGCGTTGTGCGCACGGTCAGGCGTCACCGTCACCCGAACTGCCTCGCCGGGCGTCAAGGGAATTCTCTTGAGCACGCCGTAGTCGACCGTCTCACGCATCTGGGTCCCGTCGGCACGCTCAATCCTAACGGTGGCCATCGAAGCGCCCTGGCGCCGGAAGAACGGGCCACCCCGCTCGCGCGGAACCGGCGCCACAACAAGGCCGATCTGATCAAACCAGTTGTCGCCGATGATCTGAGCTGCCAGCGCCTCATCCACCGTGGCCATCGCGCCAAGGTGCGGCAACAGGCCGGCGCCGTCACTGAGTATTTGGGTGATCCCCTGCGGCTGCACCCCGTCCAAGACCATGCCCAGCACCTGCCCCGGCGTAGTCGCAGTGCTCACCTGCCGGCCGGTCGCCAACACCACGCCAATCGTCACCAAATCGACGATGGTCTGGCCGCCGACGGCAAAGTAGGTGCCCAGAACCTCGTCCACGTTGCGCTGGCGGTGGATTCCTTTGAGCAGCGCGGCGACTCGCCGGTGGCCATCCAGGGCCGCACGGATGCGCTCGCGATCGGCGGCCTGCCGGACCATCAGCTCTGACCAGGTCAGCGGCAACGACGCCGGCCGCCGCCTCCGAGTAGCAAGGACATCGCCCACCTCGTCGATGGTCATGTCCTGCGGCAGCCACGTCAACGAGGCGTTGGCGAGCTCGGCAAGAGCGCCCGGGCAGTCAAAGTTGAGCCCCGTCTCATCGGTGACCGTGCGGTTAAGCTCGTGAGCGATGGACGAGTAGACATTGAGCGCCGACTCGCCGATATCCACGATGATGACGTCCTGTTTGGTCCCGGCCGCGAGCAGCTCGGCGGCATGGAGACAAGCCATGCCGGTGGGCAACAGCCCGGTGCGTCCGGCAAAGGCCGCGACGCCCTGCCAGCGGCTGTCCGCTGGCATCACCTGACCGCGCAATACGTCAACCACTGCCTGCCTTGCGCTGGCCAGGTTTTCCAGGTTGAGGTCCGGCCTGACGTTGTCGGCAAACACGAGGTTGGTGCATGCCGCAAGGCGATCCGAGACCTCGGGCCTGGCATCCGCGCTGCCGGCAAAGACCACGGTCGCCTGTCCGCGCGGGTCGTAGCGGGGGCGGGGGCTGGCCATAGCCACGGTCTGAGCGATGTTAAGCACCTGCCGTCCACCACCGCCGGCAAAGAGGCCTTCGTCCACGCCGCCGGCAATGAGGATCATGTCGACAGGGTTGTTCCTCAGGTCACGGGCCTTGTGATGGTCCGGCCTGCCGTCGTTGATCGCAAAGAGATCGGCGACCGCCGCTCCAGCGCTAAGGGCGGCCCGCAACGCTGATTGTCCCGAGATGTCGTCGATGACGCCGGCTACCGCGACGCGGATGGGTCCGCCAGCGTCGGCGGTCAACAGCCATTCGTCCGGTCCAACGCCGTCCGTTGCTGCAGCCAGCGCCCGCTCCCCATCATCGCTGAGAAGCGCAACTCCGGTCGCCCGCTGCAGGTCGAGCAGGGCCCGGCGTATCCCCTGGGCAAGGTCAGCGCGCTGCCCGCGTGGGGTCGGCACGCTCTTAACACCGACTAGGCGCAGGTCAAGGCCGACGGCCGTAAAGAGGGCCGCCTGAGTCGTTGCCAGCCCCACGTCGATGGCAGCAATGGTCCGGTTGTCCATCCGAGATCACACCTCGCTCTGAGATATCCGCCGCGAATGCAGCGGGATCGGCATGTTGTAGAGCAGTTGGTTGACCGTAGCCACGCGCGCAGTAAGGGCGGGCAGGACAACGCCTGCCGCCTGCACGACCAGGCCGGCGACGATTGCCTTGAGCACGGAGGCCAGCGTGATGCTATGCGCGACCGGGAGCACCGCGGTGACCCGTGGGACGATCAGATAGCCAAGCAGGATCCCGGCCACGATCCCGATGCCCGCAACGACTCCCTGCTCAATCAGGAACATATCGGTGACGCCCTGGCTTTCGAGCCCGATGGTCTTGAGAATCGCCAGCTCACGCTTGCGGTCAAGAAAGGCCAACGACGAAGTCGTAAAGAGGCCGATGGCGGCAAAAACAAAGACCATGGTCATGATGCCAAAGCCAGGCATGTAGGTCTGGGCCAGGATGCCGCTCGCCATCGCGCCGGCTGAGCCCTGATGCACCACGGTCGGATCAGTTGGACGGTAGAGCACCGGACGGTTAGGGCCAAGGTACGCGACCTCGAGCGAAGCCGCGAGGGAGTTGGTTGTGCCCTGGCCGGTCGTCCAGAAGAACATGCTGTTTGGCAAAGGTCCATGACGCAGCGCACGCACGAGCGCAGCCTGGCCGAGTACGGCGTCGGCTGCGCTGTGCAGCCCGGTGACCATGACCATAGACTTGCCAGCCGGCGCCCGCGGCGGAATCAGCGTCACTTCTGTGCCAACCACCCCTTGCCCGGCAAAAAGCCCGGCCGGCAATAGAATTTCGCCAACCCCGGGTACTGTGACCGGCGCCTCACTCGCCGCCGACCCCACCCCCGCCAGTTGCCAGAGGGGGCTATCTATGGGCAGCGCATATACGCGCAGGGTCCCATAAGCCGTGTGATAGTCGGTCAAGCGAGCCTCAGCAAAGGCGGTTACTCCACTTGTGCGTTGCCAATCCTCGATCTCCGAGTCTGGTAACGGCCGGTTGCCGCGGTATACGAGGTCAGCTGGCAGGAGCGGCGGGTCAACCGCCAGGCGAGCGCCTGCATTGGCTCCCGCCATAAAGGTCCCATAGCTGAGGTAGACTGCGATCGCCAGGCCAAGCAGCGCCGCCATCAGCAGCCACTTGACCTTGCCGCGGCGGAGCGATCCTTTGGCCAACGGCCACGCAGCCGAGAACCGGCTCACCTGCCGCCAGCCTCGATCCGGTCGATCTTGCCATCGCGCATCTCGAACACACGGTGAGCGTATCGGGCAAAGCCCTCGTCATGTGAAACAACCACAAAAGTCTGATTAAACTCGTCGTTTAGTCGCAGGAAGAGCTCGGCCATCTCAACCTTGGTTTTGCTGTCAAGGTTGCCGGTGGGCTCGTCGGCAAGGACGACTGCCGGGGAGTTGGCCAGCGCGCGCGCGATAGCTACCCGCTGCTGCTCGCCGCCGGACATCTGCAGAGGGAGATGGCTGGCGCGTTGCGCGAGACCGACCATCTCGAGCAGACTCTCAGCGCGCTCCTTGATCGCCCGCCTGCTTTGGCGGGTAAAGCGCATCGGCAGCGAGACGTTTTCGATCGCTGTCAGATGCGAGATCAGGTTAAAGAACTGGAAGACAAACCCGACCTGGTTACGGCGCAGCTGGGCAAGCCCGTTCTCGCTCAGCTTGCTGTAACGGTGTCCGGCAAGCAGCACCTCGCCGGAATTGGGCCGATCGAGGCCGCCCAGCAGGCTAAGCAGTGTCGTTTTGCCGCACCCGGACGGGCCGACGATGACGATAAACTCGCCGCGATCGATGGCAAGGCTGACGTCGTTGACCGCATAGATCGTTTCACCCAGGAAATACGACTTGTTCAGGTTAACCGCGCGCAGCAGCGGCCCGTTGGCGCCGTCCTGCACGCCGTCGGCGACTGCGGCAGCGCCTCGCAGCCTATTCATTACGGAGCACCTCCAGACTGGTCAGCCTGGCCATCTGCCAGGCGGGCACGAGGGCAAACAACGCCGCCGCCGATGCCCCGGCGGCCACAACGACCATCAGGTCGCTGAGCGTTGTCCGGCCAATCTCGGCCAGGGGGATGTGATTGGAGATCAACGTCCATGTGGCAAAAACGCGGATGATCAAGAAGCCAATCATCGTACCTGCGAGGTTGAGGGTGAGCGCCTCGGTAAGGATCATTACGCCGACGTCCCATGCCCTGGCACCGACGGCCTTGAGGATGCCGATCTCCCGCCGGCGCTGAGCCACCAAAAACAGCATGTTTGCCGCCAGCAGCATCGCGGCGATCAAAGAGACCATGATCATGATCGCCTGGTTGAGGTCAACCGGCAGGCCAACTTGCTGGACCGTGGGCCTACCGAGCAGGTCAAACGGTGCTCGGAAGGCCGCCGAAGGAAGGCCGCGCGTCCGGGCCAACTCGATCTGGCTCGGGACGGTAATGACACTGTAGCCAGGCAGGGCAGCCTGCACGTCAGCGGCGATGTTTTCGATCGCCGAAAACGGCCCGGCAGCAATGCCGACCTGGAGAGCGTTTGCCGGGGTCGCCCCGCCGCTCACGGTCGCAAACACCTGGGCAAAATACCCCGCCGGCACCTGCAGCTGGGGGGTGACCCAAAACAGCTCCTCGACCTCGGTCGCACCGTCGGGAGTGGTCCACCCGACAATGTCGGTCGGGGTCTGGTAATCACCGATGATCGTGATGTCAAAGCGCGTCTCATTGACGTAGTCAAATGACCAAGTGCCGTCGGATCCAATCGACACCGCCGGCAGGTATGCGCGGACGAGATCGCCTGCCTTTGGCAGGGCCTCGTAGCCAAGCGCCGTCAGGCGCGCGTCGATCAGACCGACGGGAGCGGTAGCCTCAGTCGCCGCCGGCACCCTGCCGCTGACCAACAATCGGTCAAACGACCAGGGCGTTTCTTGGGCGGCAAACTCGAAGTCTCGGCTGCGCATGACCATCTCCGGCAAGGCCACGACCCGTGTGTCAGACCCGCTCTCGGCGGGGACATCAAACTCAAGACGGAGCGGCAGAAAAAACGAGGGGGTGATCCCCGCGACAGCATCGATATTTTGAAGACGCTGCGCGACGTCAGCCACATCAAGCGGGACAAGCTGATCCTGGCTGCGCGGCGACAGAAAGCCGTGCGAATACAGCTCTGGATGAAGGGACTGCAGGTCTGAGACCTGGTCAAGCGAGAGAGTGACCAACTGCCACGGCTCCTCATCTGCTCCACCAGCGGCAGCCGCATCAAAGGCGCCCGGTTGGACCAGGTGGGGCGTGCTGTAGACGACGATGTCGGCGGCCATAAACGCGCGGGGCGCCAAGTACCCCATGGCAGGATAACCGGAGGAGAGCGCGACCATCGAGGTGATGATCATCGCCGCCAGAGCGGCACCAAACACGGCCAGGACGCTACGACCCAGGTTGCGGCGGACGTTGGTGAAGCCAAGGGCCAAGAACACCGATCTACCTCCCCCGCCGATTGGGCCCTGGCACTTTTGCGGGGATGCAGTCCTCGCGCCTATGCAAATTCTTGTGCTTAGTCGTACCTTGTTGCCCGGGCCGACCGGCGCCAGGCGAGCGGCGTCATACCGTTGACCCGCTTGAAGACCCGGCCGAAGTAATTGGGCTCCCGGTAGCCCACGCGCGCGGCGACCTCCACCACCGGCAGATCGGTCACTTCCAGCAAACGCTTGGCCTCGTCCATCCTCAGTTTGGTCAGGTACTCCGAGAACGTGATACCGGTTGATTGCCGGAAGATGTGGCTGAGATAGAACGAACTCACATGCAGTTCGCTCGCAATTCCGGTCAGGCTGACGTCCTCGGGGTAGTGTCCTTCGAGCAGCGCAGCGGCCCTGGCAGCAAGGCCGCTTTGCCGTGCCGCCTGGGATTGGGCGACGAGGGCCGACAGCGACTGGCCAAGGTTAGCAACCACCGCCGCTAATCCTCCCCCGGAAACCGCCCGCAGCGCAGCATCGAAGGCCTGGGTGCTCAGGGCGTGGACCGCCTCGGGCGCCGCGCCTCCGTCGCCGGCTGCCCGGGCCAGGATCGCTAGGCACTCCAACGCCCGCGACCGGACCGTCGCGACAGAGCCCGGCTGGATCTCCTGGCTGCCAGTGCCGGCAAAGAAGTCGACCAATTGCGGCAGATACCGGCACGCCTGATCCGGCAGCCCGGCGCGCACGACTTCCGCAAGCCCCCGCTCCGCCAAGAGCGGGTAACGAAGCAACTGATCGCTCTCGTCGCCAAGGTCGCGCGCGGCGATGACCGGTTGACCGGCGTCGACCAGTAACGAGGCACGCTCGCGGGCCCGTTGCGCGGCCCGATACGAGCGCCAAAGCGAAAGCGGACCCGCCGCTGGCGTCCCGATGCCGGCCACCATCTGCAACGTGAGTGGCTGACACCGTTCGACGGCTATCGTCAGCAAGCGGCGGACAACCTCCAACGGCTGACGCCCGGTGGCCCGGAGCTGGCTCAACTCCACGAGCACGACCAGTTCGTCATGCCTGGTCCGGCCGATCAGCACCGTACCGGGATACCCGGTAAAGACGTCCTCAATGATCGCTGTCGCTCGCCGGCGCGCGAGTTCGAGTTCGGCCTCGCTCTGGGCCGGTGGACGGACCGGCGTGTCCACCAGTGACCGTGGCCCGCTAAGGCCGACCGCGATTGCCAGTTCGGGCTCGCCACCGAGCTCAAACACCGACGCGCGGTTGCGGTACTCCAACTGCGAGTCAATGCTGCCAAAGCATAGATCACGGACAAACTGGGCAGCCAGCAAAGGCATGGCTGCGGCGAGCATCTGCCGGGTCTCCGCTTGCCGAGCCCCTTCGGCCGCCCGCGCGTCGATGGCCCCCTGCACTCCGGCAAGGCAGCGATCGATGTCCTCGGGCGCCACCGGTTTGAGCAGATACTGGTCGACGCCAAGCCCGATTGCCTGCTTGGCGTACTCGAAGTGTTCGTGCGCCGTCAGCACAAACAGCGCGGCCTGCGGTGCGATGACTTTGATCCGCCGTGCCGCCGCCAGGCCATCCATGCGCGGCATGCGGATGTCGAGAAAGACCGCGTCCGGCGGCGACTGGTTGGCCTGGTCGATGGCGGCAAGCCCATCCGCCGCCTGAATGATCTCGGCCGTGGGCCATAGATCGTGGACCAGTTGGGCCACAGCCCTACGCTGAAGCGCTTCGTCCTCGACGATCAGCACCCGCATGGCTAGTCCCTCGCCCCCTGGGTATAGGGCAACCGCAGGATTGCCCGCGTGCCACGGCCGAGCCTGCTCTCAAGAGCAACGCCGTACTCGGACCCAAAATAGTACTTGATCCGGCGGTCGACGCTATATATGCCAAGCCCGGTGGTGTGGGCCAAGCCGGAGCCGCTCTCACGCCCTTCGAGCACCTCGCGCAGGCGGTCGCCGGACATGCCCTGGCCGTTGTCGATGACCTCGATCTCGACCAACATGCCACGCCGCCGACCGAGCACGCGCAACAAGCCGTCCGTGCGTCCCTCCAGGCCGTGCAGCACTGCGTTTTCAACCAGAGGTTGCACGGTCAACACTGGCACTGGCGTGCCGAGCACATCCGGATGGATGGTCACTTCGACCGCCAGCTGCCCCTCAAACCTGGCCTGCTGGATCAACAGGTAGTCCTGCACCGCGGCGATCTCCTCTTGCAGCGGCACCGTGTCCTTGATCCGTCGCAAGTTGTAGCGCAGGAGACGGCTGAGGGCAAGGACGAGGCGTGACGTGGCCGGCGCGGTTTCGAGGGTCGCCTGAGCACCGATCGTGGCAAGCGTGTTAAAGAGGAAGTGCGGGTTGATCTGGGACTGCAGCAGGCGGAGCTCCATGTTGCGGAGCTCATCACGGAGGCCGGCGGAGGATTTGAGCTCCTCCACCAGTCTGACGCGCGCCTGGTTGAGCTCGGCGCGGAGCCGGTCAAGCTCGGCTTGCGGGGTGCGGCCAGGGTCGGTCCCGTCGGTCACAGATCCATCACCCCGCCGGGTTGTCGCGTGAACGCGAATAAGCGGTCAGCGACGGACCATCGCGGCGACCTCGCAGCAGCTCAAAGTAGCCAGCGGCGGCGATCATGGTCGCGTTATCGGTGCAAAGCCGGACCGGGGGGATGACCACTGCCAGGCCAGCGCGGGCTGCGACATCGGCGAGGGTTGCACGCAAGGTACTATTGGCGGCGACGCCGCCCGCCAGGACGATGGTGCGGAGGCCGAGGTCCAGGGCGGCTTCGACCGCTGTTTCGGCCAGTGCTGTAGCGACAGCCGTCTGAAAGCTGGCGGCCACGTCCGCTGCCGCGGTGCCCATCGCGTCGCCGACGGCCCCGCCGCCACCCACGGCGCGTCCGCCTGGTCCGGCCAAGCCGTGCCGCTGCAGGTGGTAGAGGACAGCCGTCTTGAGGCCACTAAACGAGAAGTCATAGTGCCCCTGAGCGTCACGGAGGCGCGGGCTTGGCCAGCGGATCGCGTGCGGATTGCCGAGCGCCGCCAGACGGTCAACGGCAGGGCCGCCCGGATAGCCCAGACCCAGCAAGCGCGCCACCTTGTCAAACGCCTCGCCCGCCGCGTCGTCGCGGGTCGCCCCGATCACTGCAAAGTCGCCGTGTCCGGCAACCCGGACAAGGTCGGTGTGGCCACCTGAGACGATCAGGGCGAGAAAAGGCAACGCCGGCGGGGAGCCGCCGAGGTAGCCCGCGTAGACGTGACCCATGACATGATCGACGCCGACTAACGGCAGATCGCGGGCAAGGGCGATCGACTTGGCGTAGGATAGGCCAACCATCAGCGCGCCGATCAAGCCTGGCCCGTTGGTGACAGCGACCGCGTCGATGCCGTCCCAGTCCAGGCCAGCTGCCGCAAGAGCTGCGTCGACCACAGGAACGATTGCCGCAAGGTGCTGGCGCGAGGCCAGTTCAGGCACGACGCCGCCCCAGCGCGCGTGCATCGCGGCCTGGGAGGCGACGATATCCGCCAGGATCGTCGTGCCGCCGGCAACGATTGCCGCGGCGGTTTCGTCGCAGGAGGTCTCGATGCCAAGCACTGTGTGCGGAGGGCGCAACGTGACCGACCGGGCGCAGTCCTTAGCTTGAACGTTGCTCATGCGGCACCTCGCCTGCGGCAAGGGCGCGCGCGTCGTCGAGCCACATAATGATCGCATCCTCGCCGGTGTCGGAGTAGTAGCGCTTGCGGCGGCCACGTGCAACAAAGCCAAGTTTGGTGTAGAGCGACTGGGCGGCAAAGTTGGTCGGACGGACCTCCAGCGTCAGGCTATGCACGCCTTGCCGGGCCGCCCGGCGCGCCAGTTCACATAGCATCGCCTGCCCGAGTCCGCGCCGCCGGTGGTCGGGATGGACTGCAATGTTGGTCACATGCGCCTCATCGATCAGGACCCACATACCGGCGTAACCGCAGACGCGCTCGTCCTGCTCCACCACGACGTAGTTGGCGGCCGGATTGTCGCTGACTTCGCGCTCAAAGGATAGCCGTGACCACGGGCTCAGGTACGACATTTGCTCAATGGCCAGCACCTGGTCGAGATCGCCGCGGCGCATCGAACGCAGGTGGTATGGTGATGCCTCAGTCATTGCCGAATGCCTCCTCAGCCCTTGGTGCCGTCCGAGGGCTCGCTTGCACCCGGGCGACGCAGGTATAGCGGCTCAATAGCCGTCGCTAAGGTGCCGTGGCCGGCGGCCAAGCGACGCGATCCAATCGACGCCAAAGTGGCGGGGTCAGGCCAGTCATTCGCCGGGGAGGCGAGCGTTTCCCCGTCAGCCAGGGCAGTCGCCAGCCCCCGCCAGGGAGCGCCACCCAGCACAAGGCATACTGGACCATCGGTTGCGGCACGCGCGATGCCGCGGACGGCCGCAAGGGCGGCCGCGGGCAGATCGGTGATGGTTTCGCCAATCTGGGAGCAGTCGTGCGCGGCAAAGGCCGCCGCATAGCAGTGGCCGCTGCGCATCGGGATGGCGACGCCCAAGATGGTCGCCTGGCAGGCGCCACTGACCGGCAGGCCAGCGGCGATGGCGTCCAAAGTCGGCACCCCAACCATGGGCAGCTGCCACGCATGGGCAAACCCCTTGGCCGCAGCTACGCCGATGCGCAGGCCGGTAAACGAGCCTGGCCCGGTGGTAACGACAACGCCGGAAAGCTCCGCGCCCGCCTGCGCTGCTGACCACCCGAGCCCGGCAAAGCCAGCGGCGACCGCCGTGTGCAGCAACTCCGAGTGCCCGCGCGGGGCGTGCTCGGTAAACCGGTACAGGCACCGCGTGCCGCTGCCGATCGCGACGGAGCAGTACTCAAGGGACGTATCGATGGCCAGGACGAGTTCAGTCATGCGCACCATCCTGAGGCCGGGCTTTGTCCGGATGGTCCACGCCATGCTCGACGGCCCATTGCTCAATCACGTGCCGCGCGGCGGTGTAGCACTCCCCGCCGAGACGAAAGACCAGGCGTCGCCGGTCGTCCGGCGCCGCGGCGCTGACAAACGACATCTCAACGTGCATCGCACACCCCCGGTCCGAGTCGCCCAACTTGGTTGCCCACTCCACGATCGCCAGCCCTGGCGGGCTATCCAGGATGTCCTCTCCCCCGATGGCCGCAAAATCCATCGCCTCATTCAGCCGGTAGAGGTCGGCGTGCCACACGTGCAGGCACGCATCGTATTCGTTGATTAGGGTAAAGGTCGGGCTCGCTACCCGACCGCCGTATCCCAGGCCCGCGATCAAGCCCTGGGCAAAGACGGTCTTGCCCGCCCCGAGCGGCCCGTCGAGCAACACAACCCAGCCGGGCGCGGCAACTCTCCCAAGCGACAAAGCCAATTGCCTCGTTGCGGCCGCCGATCCGGTGACAATCGTAATCGTCACCGGCGCTCCCGCAGCATCCGTCGCTCCAAGCCCCACTGGCTCACCGATCCTTTGCGGTAAAATGGTCGAAACCGCGACGGCGCAGTGGCGTCGCCTGCCCGTGCGCCTGGCGCAGGAGAACCTGCTCTCCCGCCGTGATCGTCCCAACGACGGTCAAGCTGGTGTTGCCGACCGCGGCGACGGCGGCCTGCGCTGCGTCGAGCCGCTCTGGCGGCAGGGTCACGATCAACTCGTACTCCTCCCCACCCTCGAGCGCCCAGTCGAGTGCCTCGCAACCGGCAGCCGCAGCGATCGGACGGAGCGCGGCGGCAAACGGGATCGCGTCCGCGCTGATCAAGGCGCCGACGCCACTCGCCTCGCAGATGTGGTGGATCTGGGCCGCCAGGCCGTCGCTTGTGTCGCTCATGGCGTTGGGTCCGACGGCGCCAATCGCTTGCGCCTCGCGCAGGCGAACGGGTGGCGTCAACTGTGCCTGCCGTGCGTCAGCCAGATCGCAGGGATCCAGATCACGCCATGCAGCAGGCTGTCCGCACTGCCGCTCCCCTGTCATGCGCTCCAGCACCGCGAGCCCTGCCCGCGCCAGACCAAACTCGCCGGTCACGGCAATCAGGTCGCCAGGCCTTGCGTCAGAGCGAAGCGGGACGCGGGCCGTGGTGGTTTCGCCGATCAGGGCAATATCGATCAACAGCCCATCCGGCACGCGGATCGTATCTCCCCCAACGACGCTGATGCCGCATTGACGGGCAAGGTCGTACAACCCGTCGTAGATGCCGCGCAAGAACGTCACATCGGCATCTGGGGCGACTCCCAGCGTGACCAGGCACCAAAGCGGCCGACCGGCCTTAGCGGCGATGTCGCTGACGTTGACCGCCAGCGCCTTGCGGCCGAGATCGGCCGGGCAGGCGGCGTACCAATCGCGTCGGAAATGGACTCCCTCGTACAACATGTCACACGTCAGCAGCAGCGACCCGGCCGCCGGCGCATCGACAACCGCGGTGTCGTCGCCGATCGACACGCGGACGCCGGCAAAGGCCGGCGCGCCCTCGCGCAGCAATTCGATCAAGCCAAACTCGCCCAGATCGGCGACCTTCACCCACTCACCCCTTCCGGCCACCTGTGGCCGCCGCTCATCCTTCGTCTGCGGGCCGCCTGGTCCTGCTGGAGGCGTCGCGGCTCCGGGCGGCGAAACCGCTACCAGCCGTTAAGACAGCGGTAGCCCAGACCAAGGAGGCGCTTAAGTTGACCTCAGCAGAAAGGACGTTCAAACTTGTCTATCTTGGCGAGGTGTCTGAAGGCCTCGCCGACCGGTTACGCCAAGCCGCTCCCGGAGCGACCGTCGTCGCCACGACAACAACCGAAGAGGCCATCGAGCAAGCTGCGGACGCGGAGGTGATCGCGGGCTCCGGCCGGCTCTTTAACGCTCACCTGGTCGACAGTTCGCCGCGCCTGCGCTGGGTCCAGGCCATGAGCGCCGGTGCGGAGCGCTTCTGTCCCGCCCTCGCCGCACGCCCTGATGTTATCCTGACCAACGTCCGTGGTGCTCACCCCATCCCGATCGCAGAGCACTTCCTGGCCATGCTGCTCGGACTCACCCACCGCATCCCGGAGTTCCTCGCCCAGCAGGCCAATCGCGAGTGGAAGCGCCTCACCCTCTACGAGGTCCGCGGCAAGACGCTACTGGTAATGGGGCTCGGTAACCTGGGCCGCGAGATCGTCGCCGCAGCGACGGCGATCGGCCTCAACGTCCTCGGCTACGATCCATACCTCGCGGTCCCGGCAGCGGTCGTGCACCGCCTCTACCGGGTCGACCAGCTCGCTGAGGCCCTGGGCGCCGCCGACTTTGTCGTCAGCTGCATCCCGCTGACCCCGGCCAACCAGGGGTTCATCGGCAAAAGCGAGTTTGCCTCGATGCGCAAGGGCGCTTACTTCTTTAACGTATCGCGTGGCGGCGTTGTCGACGAAACCGCCCTCGTCGATGCGCTCCAGAGCGGCCATCTCGCGGGAGCGGGGCTCGATGTATTTGCCAAAGAGCCGCTGCCAGCGGAAAGCCCACTCTGGGCCATGGGCAACGTGATCATCACGCCGCACATTGCGGCCGCCTCACCTGAGACCGAGGCCAGGACGCACGATATCCTGGTCGAAAACCTCCGCCGCTACACGACAAATCAGGTCCTACTCAACCAGGTCGACATCAAGCGGGGATTCTAGACGGACTGCCGGGCGGCGGCGGGATCGCGTTTAGCGAGCCCGCTGCCGCTCGTACTCCGCGCGCAGTTTTTTCATGTCCTCCCAGACGGGCCGCTTTTTGCTGGGATCCCGCAAAAGAGCGGCTGGATGAAAAGTCGGCATGCAGCGGATACCGTTGCGGTCATACCATTTGCCACGGGCTCCCGTGATCCGCAGTTTGGGATCAAGGAGCGTCTGGGCGGCGGAGGCGCCAAGCGCCACAATAAACCGCGGCGCGATAATCCTGATCTGCGCCTCCAGCCAGGGGAGACAGGCGGCGGACTCCTCGCTGGTTGGTTGACGGTTGCCCGGCGGCCTGCATTTGACCACGTTGGCGATATAGACCTCTTCGCGCGCAAAGCCGGAGGCAACCAGGATCTTGTCGAGCAGCTGGCCCGCGCGGCCGACAAACGGCCGGCCTAGTTGGTCCTCGGTTTCGCCAGGTCCCTCACCGACAAAGAGAACGTCCGCGGCAGGATTGCCCTCGCCAAACACCAACCGGGCGCACCCGCGCCGCAGACCGCATCGCTCGCACGCCACCGCCAGGGCTGCGAGCTCATCAAGCGACCGCACCTGACCAAACTCTGCCGCCGAATCGCCAGCCGCATTGCCGGCCGCGCCGGTCGCTGGAGCAGTACCGCAGTGGTCGTCCTGAAGCTCGCCGAACAAAAAGCCCTGCTGTGCGGGCGGATTGGATACTGCCATGTCGATGATGTCCCCCCGGGGTCAAATAGATATGCCCGTGTCCCGGGCAGGTCAGGTCTTCTTAGTTGGGCCGGGGCAGTCCTGCCGCTGCCTTGCATCGGAGCCGCGAGAGCGCATAAACGAAGGAGCCTGGGCAACTTGCCCAGGCTCCCGCACTTGGCCGACGGACCCGCCGCAAACAGCGACCCCATCGATTTTTGCTTTTGTGTTAGCCCTCGATGATCTCGACGTTGGCGCGCGGAACAGTAACGACGCGGCCATCTCTTAGCTTGACCGTCATGATCCGGACGTGCGCCTCGGTCTCGATCTTTTGCAGCTCGGGTGGCAGCTCGACGACCTCAGCCAGCATGCCGAAGTACGGCTCGCGGATGACGCGGATAGGCGTGCCCGGCACTAGTCCTTCGGATGCCTTCTCTTCGGTCAGCTCGGCAGCATGCTGTGCCTTATGCCGCGGAGCAATGATCTCGGGCCGCATAACGCCGGCGCGGATCTGGGTCGCACCGTTCATGGATACTGACTCGCCCTCAAGCTCCTTGAGGAGGTTGAAGGTCTTGTCAGCCATCCGGATCCGGCCGAAGCCCTCCGTGATGATGACGGTGATGTTGATGTCCTCTGCGCCGGTGATAGCAACACCGATGTCGTAGCCGAGGAACTCGACCAGGTCCTTGTCGATGATGCCGCCGGCGACGACGCCCTTGGCCCCGACCTCAGACGCCCGCTTAAGGGCGGCGCCCGTCACAAGTGACCCACCGACGATGATCAGGTCCTTGTGCTCCGGGGTAATCATTGCGGCATCAAGCACCTGATCCGGGGACGTGGCGACCATTTTGATATTGCCCGTGGTCTCGCCGCCAACGCCGAAGATGCCCTGGATGAAGGCGCCAGTGCACTGGATGATGACGCCCTCGCGTGGCATGACGTCCTTGACCACGCCTTCGATGTAAGCGTCGATCTCAACCGGGATGTTGGCTTCGCGGATCGTGACCTGGCCGGTGACCGGCGAGATCAACTCGATCGTGCCCTCGACCTTGGACGGCGCTGGCCGGTTGATGAGGCCAAAGAACGCGCGGTATTGGGCGATGGGCTCGTCCTTCTTGACATGGTCGCCGATCTTTTTGACCATGAAGTGCTCAATGTCCTCGGGCTCGATGCCCAGGATGTTGGCCACGTTGACCGCATGTGGCTCGCCTGGCAATTCCGTCCGGGCAACAATCACGTCGGGCGTGACTTTGTCGCCCTTGTTGACTAGCACGTCGCCAAGGAGAGGCAGCCGGCGCAGCTTTTCGATATTGTCAGACTCGGTAACCTTTAGTCCAGGCGTATATGCGTGTGCCATCTGTCGCTCCCCCCTAGCCCCTCTTAGCCATGATTGCGCGGTACTCATCCATCGGATAGACGTCTAGCGCCTCAATCCACTCGCTAAACTTCTGCACCCGCTTGGCATGGTCATCCGGTAGGTAAATCGGCTGCCGGCCGCGGCCGTCAAAGATGATGCCCGCGACGCCGCCGTGGATCTTGGTCTTCAGCTGCCGGCCCTTGCCAGCGCCGACGTCAAACGCCCGCGCCGGGTCGAGCACTACTTCGGCCGTCTCGGTTTCGGAGAGATCCAAACGCCGCATCTCGCCAAAGTTGAGCTTGCCGTCAATCTCTTTGCCGTCCGGCATCTTGATCTCGTACCGGAGGATCTGCTCGCCCTCACGTGCCGTGCCTGCGGGAGCGATGCCGGTGCCGAGCCTGACCAGGCAGTCTTTATCAAATACCTCAGCCGATGCCTGTGGGTGAACCACCGACAGGACGCCGAGCTGCGGCATCATGAAGATCGAGTCAACGGTCAGCCAGGTTACACCTTCGGGCTCGAAAGCGTCGAGCATCATCAATGCCGACTGCACGCGCCGTGGGGCGTGGGACAGGACGCCGCCCGAACCGACCAGGATGCCAAGTCGCATCATGTCGATCAAAGTGTCGCCTGAACCTGACTGGTCAAACACGTCACCGATCGACCGCTGCCGCTGAACGCCGCGGAGGCCGACCGCCAAGCTCTTGTGGTGAATAAAGGCCAAACGAAGGGCCTCACGCGCGATCGCCTGCTCGATAATCAGCTCTTCGAGCGTCTGCGGGATCGTGGTCGGCCGGATCATCTTGTTGCGGATCCGGTTGCGGAGGTCTTCTTCCTCCATCTTGAACGGAACCCAGCGCATAATGTTGGGTACGCCGGCCTCGAGGAGGACGTTGGAAATCGAGTAGCTCATGCCGAGGTTGGCCGAGACGGTCCGGTTGAAGAACTCAAGCTCCTCGCCAACGACGGAGAACACGTCGGTTGTGGCGCCACCGATGTCGACGCCGACGACGTGCATGTTGTAGCTGTGCGCAGTGGTCTGCATGCACAAGCCGACCGCGCCCGGTGTGGGCATGATCGGGATCGGCGTCCACTGCATCAGTTTGTTGTAGCCAGGCGCTTGGGCCATAACGTGCTCCATGAAGAGGTTGTGGATCTCCTCACGAGCCGGGCCAAGGACCTCGCGCTCAAGCACGGGACGCAGGTTGTCGACAATCCGGAGGTCGGTCTTGGTGCCGAGGATCTCCTTCATGTAGCCGCGCGCCTCTTTGTTGCCGGCAAAGATGACCGGTAGCTTGAAGCCAATGCCCAAGCGGGGCTTTGGCTCAGCGGCCGAGATCAACTCTGCAATTTGCGCGACGTGCGTGACAGTACCGCCGTCGATGCCACCTGACAGCAAGATCATGTCCGGACGAAGTTGCCGGATACGCTGGATCTTTTCGTGCGCCCGCCGGCCGTCATCAATTGAGATGACGTCCATGACGATTGCGCCCGCGCCAAGAGCAGCGCGCTGTGCGGACTCCGCGGTCATCGTCTTAACGACGCCTGCAACCATCATCTGCAGACCGCCGCCCGCGCTGGAGGTGGAGAGGAAGATGTCGACGCCGGTCTTGTCGTCCGAACGCGGCGTGATGACTCCGGTCTCGTGGAGGAACGACTTACCGCTCAGTTCCTCGACTTCCCGGATCGCATTGCGGGCCCCAGCAGTTACGTCCTCGAAGGGTTTCTCGACGGTGGTTGGGGCTTCTCCACGGACGATCAAGCGGTACTCGCCTTCGATCTTCTCGATCAAGATTGCTTTGGTAGTGGTGCTGCCGCAGTCAGTGGCCAGAATCGAATTAATCTCACGACCTAGGTCGTAACGCGGCTGCTGGTGTTGCGCCTCAGCCAACTCTGCAATCCACCTCCATTTACGTTTACGCGAAAGCTTCGCATTGTGCTTTCGGGCAATACCCTCTTAATTTCGATAACAAAAGCTTAAAACCTTCTTGACGGCACGACTTATCGCGGATTTTGGCGAGTTGAGGCTGCGTATTTGCGCGACGGCCGGGACCGCGCGCATCAATGCTGCTAATCGAGGGTTTGCCTCACATCCGAGTCAGCCACTGCCGCAGTCACGTAGCCTATCGACAGATGCTCGCTCGACGCGACCCGTCCCCGTCAGGCCCCTTTGGTTGGCTTGTCGTCATCTTTGGCGCCAAAGAGAAACGACCTGACCCGGACAAGAAGTGGCTTGGGCTCGGCGGCCTCCGGCGGAAGCCCCTTAGCTATAGCGCGCTTTTCGCGCTGACGTTTGATCCACTCTTTTTGCTCGGCCTGTTGCTGCTTGCTGAGATCCTCAATCCGGTCCAGGAGGCGATCGATGTTTTTGCGATCCTCCATCAAGCGGCCAAACTCCTCAATTGTCTGTTGGTTGAAAATGACGCCAAGAATTGGCGCGAGGAAGATGAGGCCCTGGCCGCCGATGAAGCTAAGCGGCCGGTTCATCTCAACGAAGAACGTCGCCGGCGTCTCCAGACCCCGCTTAACAACCTGCTCAGCAACCTTGTTGATGAGCTCATCCCGGCGCTCGACAGTGATATCGCCCGTGTTGGACAAGTTGACCAATCAGCTCACCTCGTGGTGGGGATGGGCACCCCTGCGTAACAGCGAACATTCGCCGCTGCCCACAACTACACCTGTTAACTCAGCCTAGCTACCAGCTTTGCCCTTTTTGACTGGCTTGAGCGGCGCCGCTATCCCTTTGGGCACGCGCTCCCGCACGATCTCCAGAACGCGGTCTTTGTGCTCACCATAGTACACCAACGAGCCCTTAAGCACACGGCCGCGGATATCCTTTTGCGACAGCAGCAGTTGGACAGCATCGGGGTATTCGACATGGCTGGCAAACCTTGACCAGCGCTTGCGGTCGCGCACCGGGAAACCGCGAATTTCGACCCCGGCCTCCGTCAACCGGTAGTGCAAAGGGAAAACAAACGCGCCGACCGTGGCGATCAGGATGAACATCGCGATGATCACCAGTGATGTCTGTCCGGGGATGATCACAAACCACAGCAATGAGAAGAACGCCAGCAACCCGACGCCAATGACGGCTGCCTTGCGGGGCTGCTCTTTGAGCTGATGCACCGTAAACTCCAGGAGGACTTGCTCGTCAGGGCTGAGGGGACGTGCTGGCGCCTGGGCGGCAGGGACCTCCCCGGCCGTCTCCGCCGGAGCCGTCTCCTCTGGCGGAGGAGCGGTCGCGCTCACGGGAGCCCCACCAGGACGGTTGCGGCGGAGGATGCGCACACGGAAGCCGTGCTCACCGATCTCAACGCGGTCCCCTGACTGGAGCTGCGCCTCGGCGGACAATTGCCCATTGACCAGCGGTCGGGACCCCTTGCCGAGATAGATCAGCCAGAGCTCGACGCCATCCCAGTCAATCTCAAGATGGCGGTCCTCCAGCGTGTCGTCCGCAAACCTGATGGCCGCGTCCTGGCCTTTGCCCACGTAGGTCGAGCCGGTGGTCAGGCGCACCGTGCCCTCCAAGCCAGGGCCCTCCAGCATCAACTCCGCCCTGCGCTCTATCCCATCTTGCACGCTCAACGGCTCGCCCTCCCCCAGGTGGATGAAACGACTAATTGTCGTTGCCCGTACGGTTCTCCTGCTCTATGCGGCATGGCGGGCGGGCGGTAACCCGCCCGCCCGCCATGCCATCCGATCTATGCGGACTGCTGCCCCTCAAACGGGACGCCTGGTCAGGCTACTCAGGCTGCCGGACGCCGAGGTAGTAGGCGATGTTGGCGCCTTTGTCCAGGACTGGACGGATCTCACCGCGGTTGGCGGTCAGCAGAGTGGTCACGCCGGGACCGTGGCCGGAAATCTTGGAGTCGCTGTGCACAACGACGCCGATCTCAATCGCGCCCTTGCGGTAGCTCCGCCCATAAAACGAAGAGCGGTCACGAATGGCGACGATGTCGCCAAAGCGGATGTCCTCCAGGCCGTGCTCGCGCAGAGCCTCGCCATCCTGGGTTGTGATGTCGTAGTCGCCCTTTTCAGATGAAGCGGCACCGATGCCCGAGCCCATCAGCTCTGCCGGGACAATGGCGGCGACCGGGACTTCAAGTACTCCGTTTTCGACCATGCGGATGTTCATCTTTTCCAAGAGCTCGGGCGCAACGTTCATGCATTTGACACCGGGGCACTCGTCGATCTCCAGGCCCTGGCCGCACGCCCGCACCTGAAGCTTGTCGCCGATGACCAGTTTTTCCAGGACGTCGGGCGCAAAATAAACCAACACGTGCTCGATGCCTCCGTGCGTGCCGGTGACGTATCCCGTGGCTCCCTTGGCGTCGCCGCTGACGACGTATGCCACGTTACCGACGCAGGAGAGAGTGTTGTAGCCGGCGTTGGCGATCTCGTCCTTGTTCTTGGAGCTGACGCCAGGCTCAACGTGGTCGCCGACCCAGCCAAGTGCCTTGTCGCCGATCCGCAGGTTATAGGTGATACCTCCCGTGCCGGCTCCGACCCGAGAGATACCGTCAAAACCTGTGCGATACGGGGTCCGCACTCCCGGATGCGAGATCTCGCCCAATACCGAGACGACTGGGAGCCGATCCTTGTTGGTCTTTATCACGATATCATCCTCCTTGGATATGATCGCCGTCGCCGCGGGCGCCGGCCACAGAGCGCCGTCTAGGCGCGCTGCAAAACAAGAGTTGGGGCGATCGAGCCAATCACGTCGCCCAGAACGTTACGGACGGCCGGATGGTGCCAGCCGGCAAGACGCTCCAACTGGGCAGGCTGCAGCGCGCCCAACTGAGCCAGAACCTCCATCGTCGCTGGATAGGTAGCGCGGCTGCCACCGTCCAGCACTTTTAGGGCCATGCCCAAGCCAAGCTCAGGCAGGCCGAGGCAAAAAACCGCTTCGGCGCCTGACTTGGCGACAACCTGCGGGCGGCCGTGCTCCATCAGCTGCGTCGTGAAGCGCTCACGTCCCGCCACCAGGTACGGGTTATCCTGCATCGCGCGCACAATCGTCTTGGTTGCCGCGGCGCGTTGCGGTGACACTGCCTGGCCGGTAGCCAGGCGGGCAAACCCGGTCGCCATCGCGGTGAGCGGCATCCCGTGGACCGGTACGCCGCACCCATCGATCCCGATGACGATACTGGCGGGATCGACGCCGCACATAGAGGCCACATTACTGAGGATCAGTTGCTGCAAGGGGTGTTCGATCCGCCAATAGTCATCGGTAGACCATCCCATCCGAGAACATACGGCCAACATGCCCGAATGCTTGCCGGAGCAGTTGCAGTGGACCTCCGTTGGCGCCTGCCCGGCTGCGGCAAGGGCCCGCGCACTGACGCGATCAATCGGTGCGTGCACCCCACAGTGCAGAGCGGCCTCAGACACGCCTGCCTTTGCCAGCACACCGCGCGCCGCGCGCACATGGACCTCTTCGCCACTGTGCGACGCGCAGGTCACGGCGATCTCCTCCTGCGTCAGGCCAAACGCCTCAGCGGCACCACTTTCGATTAACGCGAGCGCCTGCAGTGGTTTGGCCGAGGAACGCATGAAGGTCACCAGATGAGCGTCACCCGCCCAGGCGCGCAGCTCGCCGGCGGCGTCGCAGACAGCTACCGCGACGCGGTGGGTGCTCTCGACGAGGTCGCCGCGAGTCACCTTGACTAGTGGTTCATTCAACGTTTTAGCCTCCCGTGGGTTGCCATCAACTCTTGCACGACGTCGACCGGCAACGCGTACCGTACGTGGTCGTCGCGTCCGACTGTGGTCTCCGCCGCAAACAGAGCGTTAATTACCGCTTCCTCGGTTGCTTCAATGACCGCCTGGAACAGCCCGCCCAACAAGGCGCCATCTTCCGCCAGGCGGAGTGACGAGTTGACCAGTGAGTCCCCTTCGGCTGGCAGCAGCCCCTCAGTGGCAAAGGCGATCGCAAAATCGCCGCTGCCGTGTCCTGCGATGCTGCCGGTACGGGAGAGGCCGTGTGCGCCCCGCCGCGCGAGCCTGCCCAACTGCCGGTCTGATGCCGGAGCGTTGGTCGCCATGACCACCATCACCGATCCAACATCAATCTTCGCGGCAGGCTGCCAGTCCGCGAGCCGCAGGCCAACCGGGACGCCGTCGATAACTAGGTCCACCCGCCGGCCAAAGTTGGCCAGGACCAACACCCCGACTGCAAAACCACCCAACGCCTCCGGCAGGATCCGTGAGGCAGTGCCGATCCCACCCTTAAAACCGAACGCCGACATCCCGGTGCCCGCGCCAACACAGCCTTCGGCAACGGGTCCGCCGCGGGCAGCGTCGAGGGCCTGCAAGACATGATCTGCCCGCACATGCCGGCCCTGGATATCGTTGAGGTAACCGTCATTGCACTCGCCGATGACCGGGTTGACCGTGCCCACGGTCCCGACGCCAATGTCAGGGTTGTCCCCGATCATGTGCGTCACGACCGCATCCCAGGCAGTGCCGACGCTGAGGGTATTGGTGAGGACAATCGGGGTTTCGATGTTGCCAAGCTCCGCCACCTGGGCAAGGCCAGTCGACTTGCCAAAGCCGTTGATCACGTGGATGGCGGCGGGCACCTTGGCGCGAAAGAGATTGCCTGGGTGGGGCAAGATCGCCGTGACGCCGGTGCGCACGGGCCCGCTGCCCGGGATCAGGGCGCCTTGCCCCGACACCACCGTGACATGCCCCACACCAACGCCCGGGACGTCGGTGATTGCGTTGTCTAGCCCGGGCTGCATCGTGCCGATGACGATGCCGGCGTCGCGGGCGCGCGGGCGGGCATGACGATCGCTTGCCATGACGTTCACCTCATCTTCGGCCAACGGCCGGCTGCTCGCTTGTCAGTTAGTCTCGGCGGCGAGCCGCGGCCACCAGCCGGCGAAACACCGCCAAATGGAACTCATCGTGGCCCCATAGCCCTTCTGGGTGCCATTGCACACCAAGCGCAAACCGGTGCCCGGGGTGTTCGATCGCCTCGATGATCCCGTCCGGCGCATGTGCCGTGGCGACAAAGCCAGGCGGCACATCTTTGATCGACTGGTGGTGAAAGGTATTGACCATGAACGTCTCACACCCGTGCGCGGACGCAACAATGCTACCTGGTGCGCACATCACCGTATGGCTGGCATGCCAACGCGGCGCGTCCTGGCGGTGCTTGATCCCGCGCGGCAACTGGCTATTGATGTCCTGGTAAAGCGTGCCGCCGGCAACAACGGCCATCACCTGAACGCCACGGCAGATCCCAAGCGTCGGCAGGTCACGCTCCAACGCGATCCGTGTCAGCGCTATCTCAAAGCGATCACGCTCCGGTGAGATCGCGCCAAGGCCTGGTATAGGCTGTTCGCCGAATGTCGTTGGGGCAAGGTCAGGGCCACCCGAGCAAAGCAGACCGTCAAGGTGGTCTACCAGGCCAATCCAGTATTCCTCGGGCATCTGGGTCGAGGGCACGGGCAGGAGTACCGGAGCGCCGCCAGCGGCAGCAACGCCAAAGGCGTATTCAGGCCGCAGGGTAATCAAATCGCGCTCCGCATCGTAACCAGGCAGGATACCGATCAATGGTTTGGCTGGCACAGGGATCCCCCTTATGTCGTCTAGTTGGCTTGCGTGATGCGCAAATAAGCTGCTTCGCCGCCCGGCCAGGGCAGGTCCTGCCATCCGCCAAGGTCCCAGCTGCCGAGGGTGGCCACAAGCCTGACCGGCCTCCCCGCCCGCAGGTAGAGCCGCGGCACGCGCTTGCCGATCGTCGTGGCAATCTCGTACCCGATCGTACCCGCGTACCCAGCCAATTCCTCCGCCGAAACCTCGCCAGCCCCGTAGCGGCCGAGCACCACAACTGGCTCACCAGGCTCGATCGCGCCGGCGGCGGTGGCGTCGACGACAGTCTGATCCATGCAGACCCGTCCCCGGATGGGTGCCCGCTGGCCCCGGATAAGGACATCGGCCCGGTTGGAAAACGCCCGCCGGTAACCGTCATGGTAGCCGATCGGCAAAGTCGCCAAGACCGCTTGCCCCGTGGTCGTGTAGGTGGATCCGTAGCTGACCTTGCGCCCGGCCGGCACCTCTTTGACCATGCCGGCGTGCGTCAATACGGTCATCGCCGGCCGCAGCTCGATCCGACGATCGACTTCGGCGGACGGCCACAGGCCAGGCACCAACACGCCTGGACGCACCATGTCGAGATGGGTCGCGGGCAGATCCAGCAACGCGGCACTGTTGGCGGCATGGCGGATCCGCGGCTGGATGCCACGGGCCGCCAGGCTACCGATGAACCACATGTAGCGCTCAAACTGCTCATGCGCGTAGCCCTTGTCGGCCTCGTCGGCCGACGCAAAGTGGGTAAAGATACCCTCTAACTCGAGTCCCGGCAGCCGAGCAATCCGCTCCGCGATCACCAGGCCCTCCGCGTCCGGCCAAATACCAAGACGAGCCATCCCGGTATCGACCTTGATATGCACCAGCGCCGACCGCCGCAGGCGCAGAGCGGCATCCGACACGGCTGCGGCATCCGCCAAGGTAAAGACAGTAATGGCGATGTCTTGACGGATCATCTCCGCGACCTGCCAGGGCGCACAGTATCCGATGACCAGGATCGGCGCCGTGATGCCCCTTGCGCGCAGAGCAAAAGCCTCGTCGGGGATCGCAACGCCAAGGCGTGAAGCCCCGGCCGCCAGGCAAACCGGCGCGACCTCGGTAAGGCCGTGCCCATAGGCATCGGCTTTGACCACCGCCATCAGCTCGGCGGCAGGATCTGTGATCCGCCTCAGCTCCCGGACGTTGGACTCGATCGCGTCAAGATCAACCAGCGCGATCGTCGCCCGGAGCGGTGGCATCACCTGAGAATCCACCAAACCATCCGCACCTCCATTGCCGCCCTTGCCCACGGCATCACGGTATTGAAACCGCGACGCGCATGAGATCGGTCGCCGAAATTGTGCTAAACAGAGTCAGGCTCAGCTCGCCACGGCGCCAATCCAAACCGCGCAAACCGCCAAGCTCAAAGGACCGGCCGTCGTTGCTGCCCACCTTGACCGGCAGCCCCATCGCAAGGGGCGTGAAGTCGCCGCCGGCCCTGGCGATCGAGAGCGACAGCAAACCGGCCGCTTCACCGCTCGCGGCGGGCGGCCGGTAGTAGGTGAGCACCAGGGTGGCGTCATCATCGCGCCCGAAGAGGTTCACCGCGGCCAGGGTGAACCCTGCCGGAAGGTATTGCGGCTCAAGGACTGGTACAGGCGCGACGGCCTGCGCCGTCAAAAGGTCGGGCAGGGAGCCAGTCGGGCCCACCTCGATCACCCTTGCCCCAGCCGGGGGCACAAACGCGAAGTCGTCATCGCCGGCGCCAGGCGATAACTCGATATCAGTGACTGCGATAGTGCCCAGCAGGCGGCCATTGCTGTCCACCAGGTCGCCGCGTACCGGCAACGAGGTCGCGCGGTCAAACCAAAGCGAGAGGGTACCGCCCTGCTCGTCCGTTGACGCGAGCGGCACGTCCACGCGATAGGTCGGGTCACGCAGTGCTGTTCCCTTGGCCAGCTGAGCGCCGGCCAGGCCGGGAGCCGCCATCGCCAGCAGTTGGTCGACCCAAAGGGGTGACGTCCCGCTCGTCTCTGCCGCGAGGGCGACGCCTAGCAGCGGGCTCCACACCCAGGTGGTTTCGGAGGAGACGATGGTCAACGTACCGGCGGTCTCTGCGGGACTGATGAGCTCAGCGCGCGATGAACCATCCTGGCGCCAGAGGATACGCCAGGTGCGGTCGCCTTCGGCCGGGCCGAGCAGGGCACGGGCGCCAGGCAGTGCACTGGCGGCTGGCTGCGCCTGCGGCCAGGGGCTGGTTAGAGTAAACTCGATGCTCGTCAGCCTGTCCCGTGCCGCGTGTGCTCGTGCAAAAAGCGTCTCTGCCGACGGTGGGCGGGACAGGAAGTAGGCTGCTGCCGCACCAGCCGCGGCCAGCAACAGGACCACCACTATCAACCGTGGCCGACGAGTGCGGCTAGACAATGGACTCGACTCCCTGCAGCGAGGTGAGCAGCGAGTGGGGCGGTTTGGCCAGTGCCCGTACGGCGCGCGGTAGGTATTCGGCTAGGTCTGCCGCACGCAGACCGACTGGGCCGAGCTCTTGGGCCGCCAGGTCCCCCGCCACGGCATGCAGGAACGCGGCGTACGCCGTGAGCTCAAAGGCGAGTCCTTGCTGGGCCGCGTCCCGGCAGCAACTCGGCCGGGCAAGGGACTGGGCCCAAAGCGCGCCAATCAGCCCACTGAGCACGTCGCCCGCGCCGCCGGTCGCCATGCCGGGGTTACCCGCGGGCACCACATAGGCACGTCCCTCCGCCGTCGCGATCACCGTGCCACTGCCCTTGAGCAGGCATATCCCGTCGACTGCCGCAGCAAGCCGTCGTGCAACCCCGACGCGGTCCGCCTGCACCGCCGCTGTGGACATGCCGAGCAGGCGGGCAGCCTCGCCGGGATGCGGGGTGATGGCGACCGGAGCGACGCTGCCGCCCCGGTTGGCGATCGCCGCCGCGGCGCCGGCAAACGCGTTGAGCCCGTCCGCGTCGATGACCAGAGGCGAGCGAAGTTGGCCGAGGATCGTCCGTATAGTCTGCGCGGTTGCAGTAGCGACGCCGAGGCCAGGCCCGAGGACGACCGCACCTGCGTCCGCAGCCAGTTCGGTCACAGCGACGGCCGCGGCCCCAGCAAGACCACCCCCCGCCGCCTCGGCCAACGGGCTAGTCAGGGCCTCCCGGAGCGATGCCGCCACGGTCGGCTGAGCCGACTGCACGGTGGCGAGGGTGACCAAACCCGCTCCACCACGGAGGGCACCGAGGCCAGCTAGCGCGGCGGCCCCGGTCATGCCGGGCGAGCCGGCGACCACGAGCACCCGGCCAGCCTGGCCCTTGTGCATCGTCGCTGGACGCGGCCGCAAGTGCTGCAGCGCGCGGTTACTGGTGTAAAGCCCGACGCCGGCTATCCCGCCCAAGTCATCCTCGGCAACGGTCAAGCCGGCCACCGCGGGCAGGCCGATAGAGGCAAGGACGATCCTCCCGGCCACTTCGCGTCCCTGACCCGTAAAGAGGCCGACCTTGGACAAACCAAAAGTGACAGTCACATCCGCCGGCAGGCATGGTGGGTAGCAGGCACCAGTTGAAGCATCAAGGCCGGTAGGCACGTCGAGGGCCAACACCGGTGGCCTCAGATCGTCGCTGTTCAGTAGCTCCACCGCGCGGGCAATGGTGCCCGACGGCGGCCTGGTCTGGCCGATGCCGAGCAACGCATCGACCACCAGCGCGGGCCGCTGTGCTAGCAATTCGCCTACGCCTGACCAGAACAACTCGCCCTCTGGCCTCTCCAGGATCGCACCGCCAACGCTACGCCAGACGGACAGGTTGGTCGCCGCATCAGCGGGCAACCCATCGCTGCCGCCACATAGGCAAACGGTGACCACGCAGCCAAGCGCGCGCAGATGGCGGGCCAACGCAATCCCGTCGCCCCCGTTGTTGCCGCGCCCGGCCATCACCAACACCGGAGCCCCGGGCAATGCCTGGCCGCTGGCGTCAAGCATACGTGCGGCAACCACTGACGCCTTGGCGGCGGCCGCCTCCATCAACGCCAAACCGGTCAGTCCGGCGGCCTGGGCACGGCGGTCGAGATCACGGGCCTGCTCTGAGGTGACCAGCAGCAATCAGTTCACCCCCGTGTCGGCGGTCGGCGGCATCAGGTCGCCGACCGCCACAGCGCACGCTGCGGCCAGCCCATCCTCGTGCGTGATGCTGATCTGCACCGCGGCAATGCCCCTGCGCGCGGCAGCCACTGCGGCGCGCCCGACAAGGCGGCATCGCGGCGCCCCAAGGTCGGCAAGGATCTCGATGTTGCGCCAACCAAGAGCGGCGATACCATAACCCGACGCCTTGGCAACGGCCTCTTTGGCGGCAAACCGCCCGGCGAGGTACTCCGACAGGCGCGGTCCCTGGATTGCCCGGGCAATAACGTCGCGGGACTCGTCGTCGCTCAGCAGCCTGGCCATCAAGCGGCCGCCATGCCGGACCAACGCCGCTTCGATCCGTGCCACAGCTATTAGGTCAATGCCGACGCCGATCACCCCGGTCATGCGCGCACCCCCTCGTACCCAATGTCTTCTGCTAATGCCGCTTAATGCCGCTGCGACACCATCGCGGTCGCCATCGCCGCCGCCATCGCCGTCACCGATCAAGCGATTGCTGCTGGTCATATTCCTGCTTGGCGGCCGGTCCCCTCCGCGCACGAGCCAAGGGCCCCCGTTTGCACGAGGGCCCTTACCCATCCAACCCACCGTTACCCGTTGGCGGGATCCTTGTGCCGCGGCTACTCGACGGTAACGCTCTTGGCCAGGTTGCGCGGTTTGTCCATGTCGTGCCCGCGCAACCGTGCGACGTGATAGGCGAGCAGTTGTAGCGGGATGGCCGCGACCACCGGCTGCAGCCAGTCCGCCGTCGCCGGGATAGTGATGACGCGGCCGGCATGCGGAGCGACTGCTTCGGCAAGGTCTTCGCGGACGATGACCGCAACGTCTCCACTACGCGCAAGGACCTCGCGAATGTTGCTGATCATCTTTTCCGCCAACTGCGGCTGCGTGACCAGGGCGACCACTGGCACACCGTCTTCGATCAGCGCGAGCGTGCCATGCTTAAGCTCGCCCGCGGGATAGGCCTCCGCGTGCATGTAGGAGATTTCCTTGAGTTTGAGCTGGCCCTCCAGGCAGAGGGCGTAGTCCAGTCCCCGGCCGATAAAAAAGGCGTCCCGTCGTGCGACGATCTGCTCCGCAAACTCCTCCACGACCGACGACGATGCCAACGCTCTTGCCACAAGGCCAGGCAAGCGGGCCAATTCGGCCGTCATCTCGGCGAGCCTGGACGGGGAAACCGTCCCCCGCAACCGTGCAAGTTCGAGCGCGACCAGGGTCAGCACGACAATCTGGGTCGTATATGCCTTGGTCGACGCGACAGCGATCTCGGGGCCGGCCATGGTGTAGAGGACCGCATCGGTTTCACGGGCAACGGACGAACCGACGACGTTGACGACGCCGAGAGACCGGGCTCCCTTGCGTTGCCCCTCACGCAGGGCGCCGAGGGTGTCGGACGTCTCGCCCGACTGGCTGACGGCGATCAGCAGGTCGCTCGGATCAATGATCGGGTCGCGGTAACGAAATTCCGAGGCGACGTCCACGGTCGCCGGGATACGCGCGAGTCCTTCGATCAATGACTTGCCGACCAGAGCCGCGTGATAGGCGGTGCCGCAGGCGATCAGGTGGACGGCGCGCAACTGTGAGGCGTCGCCGACGACACGGCCGACCTCGGGGAGCAGCGCCCCGTCTGGTCCTGGGGTCAATCGGCCGCGCATGGCGTTGCGGAGGGCCTCTGGCTGTTCAAAGATCTCTTTTTCCATGAAGTGCCGGTAGCCGCCAAGCTCAGCCGTCTCCGGCTCCATGTCGAGGGTGGTCAACTGCGGCTGCTTGAGCGCGCCGTCGCGGTCAAAGACCTCGATCCGGTCTGGCCGCAGGATGGCAAGGTCCCCGTTTTCCATGATCGCCACCTGGCGGGTGTGCGGCAGCAGGGCCGGGATGTCGGATGCCAGGAAGTTTTCACCCTGACCAAAGCCGAGGATCAGCGGGCTGTCCTCCCGGGCGGCAACCAGCCCGTACGGCGCACCGTCCCAGACGACCGCCAGGGCGTAGGCGCCGCGCAATTGACTTACGGCGGCACGCACGGCGGCGGCTAACACCACCAGCCCGTCTTCTCCGGTTCCGGTCCGGGCGTCTAGTTCCGCCTCGATCAGGTGGGCAGCGACTTCGGTATCGGTTTCCGAAACAAAGCGATGGCCAGCATCCAGCAGGCGTCGCTTGATCTCCAGGTAGTTCTCAATGATCCCGTTATGAACGATCGCGACGTGACCGTCGCAATCCTGATGAGGGTGGGCGTTAACATCGGTCGGTGCCCCGTGCGTCGCCCAGCGCGTGTGGCCAACGCCGACGTTGCCGGTCGTTTGGGGGTCGATTATCTCCGCCAGGCGTGCCAGACGTCCGGCGCGCTTGCAGACGGCGACTCCCGCGTGATCAACGACTGCCACGCCGGCGCTGTCGTAGCCCCGATATTCAAGACGCGCCAGACCGTCCATGATCAGCGGCGTCGCTTGTTTAGGTCCCGTGTATCCAATGATCCCACACATCTGCGATGCTCCTCCTCGGTGATGCTCCATGGCCGGCGTGCTGTGCCGGCGCACGGGCAGATGATACTCAGGTTGAGGGAAAGGAAGACATGCAGCGGCCAAAAAGCCCAACGCAGCCTAACGGATCGATGGCCGATCCGTGCCACCTGACACCCTTGTCCCCGCGGTCGCCCGCGGGATTTGCAGTGCCGCTATCGGTTGTGGCCAACCGGGGGTCACCCGCCGAATGTTTCGAGATCCCCCACCTCGTCAACTCCCTGAGGAGTCCTGGCGCTTGCGATCATTGTACGGCCCCAACGTGCCGCTGCCGCCCTGGTCTGTCGAAAATCTGCATTGTCGTCGTTTACCCTGTTAAGCGAGTTGCTGCTCTCCTACTTGCCTGATCACCTCCTCTAGCCCTTTTGCCGCGCGTCGCGCGACGGCCTCGGTCGGAGCCTCGACGAGTATCCGAACCAACGGCTCCGTCCCGGAGGCGCGGAGGACAACTCGTCCCTGGCCGGCCAGGCTCGCCTCAACTGCGGCACAGGCAGACCGCACGGCATGGTGCTCCAGGGCACGCGCGGCGACGCCACGGTCCGCAAAACGCACGGTGCGGTGCTCCTGCGGGTACCACACGAGCCCTCGTGTGAGCTCACCCAAGCTTACGCCCCGTTCGACCAGGATGTCCAGCACCTGCAGTGCGCTGATCATGCCGTCGCCCGTCGTGTTGAGAGCAAGGAAGATGATGTGCCCCGCCTGCTCGCCGCCGAGCAGCAGACCATGCTCGCGCATCGCTTGGGCGACGTACCGATCACCAACCGGCGTCCTGATCACCTTGCCCCCCGCGCCGGCAAGCGCGGCGTCGAGACCAAAGTTGCTCATCACCGTGGCAGCTATTGCCCTGCCCGGCAACGCATCGCGGCGCAACAGGTCGAGGGCGCAGATCGCCATGATCCCGTCGCCATCGACGATACGGCCGGCTTCGTCGACCGCGATGATCCGGTCGCCGTCGCCGTCAAAGGCAAATCCAGCGGCGGCGCCCCGCTCGACAACGGCGCGGGCAAGCGTCTCCGGATGGGTCGATCCAACGCCGTCATTGATATTCATACCGTCCGGTGCGGCGCCGATCAGGTCCACCGTCGCACCGAGGCCGGCAAAAATCCCGGCAGCGAGCCCGGCCGTGGCGCCGTGCGCGCAGTCAAGGACGACCTTAAGACCGTCATAGCGGTGCCGGGCGGTGGCGATGACGTGTGCGGCGTACTGCTGGGGCAGCTCGGCCCGGCGGGTCCGGCGGCCAACGCCGGTGCCAACTGGCCGGGGGAGGCTGTCGGGCGCCTGGTGCAGGGCGGTTTCGATGGCGTCCTCCTGCTCGTCGCTGAGCTTGGCGCCATCTGGGCCAAAAAACTTGATGCCGTTGTCGGCAAAAGGATTGTGCGATGCGGAAACCACGGCGCCACCGAGGTACCCTGCCGTGGCCACAAGGTGAGCTACACCCGGTGTGGGGCAGATGCCGGCGTCGTGCACGTCAATGCCCACCGACATCAGTCCGGCCGCGAGCGCGTCGGCGAGCATGTTCCCGGAGCGACGGGTGTCCCGGCCGATCAACACTCGTCCGGGTGACCTGGCGGGTAATAGCGCAGACCCACCCGCCCGGCCAAGCCGAAGGGCAAGCTCCGGCGTCAACATGTCGTTGGCAACGCCGCGGACGCCGTCGGTGCCAAACAGCCTCGGTCCCGGCCGCGCGCTGCTCACTGGGTCTCCACCACGAGGTTGACCTCAACGGGCTCGACACTGCGCGCCGACAGGCCCTCCGGTAGCGACACGGTAACCGGCACATCATAAGTCCCGGCTGCCTTGCCACTGGCATCCACGGCCACGGAGATTGCGCCGGCGGTCAGGGCCGAGAGCTTGCTCCGCGGTCCTCGGACAACGACCGTCGCGACGGCTGGCTCAACCGTCGCCTTGAGCCCTTGCCCTGTACCTGTGACCTGGATCCGGACGTCACGGAATTCCCGCTCCTCCTGGACCTCGCTGATCGGCACGGTCACGCGCACGGTGGTGGGATCCACCTTTTCGACGCCTTCCGGCACAAGCAGCAGCACATCGCGCTCAACTGTCGCTGTCGCACCTTCGATCTCGATCGGGTAGGTCCAGACGTACCGCAGATCGCTCAACACCTGACTCTGCGCCCATACACGGATGCTGGCCGGGCTGATCACAACGGGATCTTGCACATAGCCGGCGGCCGGCTTGCCCTGGACATTGGCCCGAGCTGGCAGTTGGCTGGCCGGCGGCAACTCAACAATGGCGATCTGGACGTCGACGGCGGAGGGAGTGACGGTAACCCCGGTGACCTCCGCGCCTTCGGCATCAACCGGGCGGACCACAACAGTACGGCTGATGTTGCTTGTGGCTCCCTGGATGTCCACCCGTGCGACAACACGGCTAACCAACTGGACTGCACTGCGTGGTCCCTCGACGTAGAGGTCGGTCGGTCGGACGGTGTGCGATTTCATTGCGTGGTCGCCGGCAGGTGAACCCGTCGTCCAGACTGCCACCGGGACCTGCGCATTGTGCCAGGCGTCAACCTCAATGCTGACGTTGGCGGGTGTGACCTGTGCCGTGGTGATCCCCTCCGGCGACTCGACCACGACCGCAAAGCTGCCGGCGCCGATGCCCGCGTTTTGCAGGTCAACGTAGGCCGTAAAGCTATCGCGGCTGAGGTGATTGAGCACGTCAGAGCGGCCACGCACGGCCAGGGTCACCGTGCGCTGGGGGGACAGCACGACCAAACCCTGCCCGAGGTTGCGATACTGGACCGGCACCTCACGGACCGACTGCGGAAGTGTTGGCCCGGTTATCGCGGCGGCCTGAAGCCACAGCAGGACAGCAACCAGCACCGACAGCAGCTTGAGCGTCAGGTTGCGCTCAAAGAGCCGGTCCATCATTGGCCGCTACCCCTGAGCCATGGCGCGGGCTGCGGCGTCCGCTCGGTGATCGATGTCAGCATCTCCTGGAGGCCTTCCGGGTCGAGGTGGCGGATCAGCTTGCCGGCGTTGGCCAACGAGATGGCACCGGTTTCCTCCGAAACCACCACGACCAGAGCATCTGAGTCCTCGGTCAGTCCGACGGCGGCGCGATGGCGCGTGCCCAAGTCGCGGTCCAAATCGGGGTTCTCGGAAAGCGGCAAGAAACATCCAGCGGCGACGATCCTGTCGCCACGCAGCAATACTGCACCGTCCTCAAGTGGCGTGTGCGGCATGAAGATGTTGATCAAGAGCTCGGCAGACAGTTGGCCGTCGATCGGCGTGCCGGTCTCGGCAATCTCCTTAAGGCCGGAGTCGCGCTCAAACACGATCAGTGCGCCAGTCTTGTTCTTGGATAGAACACCGGCCGCCCGCACGACCTCCCGGATGACCCGGCCGAGGTCCTCGACGGCCATCACCGGCGACGTTGCCTTGAAGATCCGGCCCCGGCCGATCTGCTCCAGCGCCCGGCGCAGCTCCGGCTGAAAGACAACCGGCACCGCAACGACCAGCGCCAAACCGACCTTGTCAAAGACAAACGTGACAGCGCTCAGGTTGAGCAGGCTGCTCGCCCACCAGGCAAACAGGAGGACCGTAACGCCCTTGATCAACTGAACAGCGCGGGTGCCGCGGATCAGCAGGAGGAGCCGGTAGACGACATACGCCACGATGCCGACGTCGAGCAACGTGCGGACGATGTCCCAGAAGGTCATCAGTTTGATCTGTGACAGCATCTTGTCTGCCCGGGCCCCCAATCAATAGGCGAGTCGCCGTCCCTAGTTTATACCTGCTTCACCCTTGTTGTCGGCGGGTGATGGTCCCTGCGTACACGGGTCATTCGCCGGACCCGCCCCGGGAGGCCTGCCGTCCGGCGACCAGCCGCGACCACGGTAGTAGTCAACGATCATCCGGTCGATCTCGACGACCTGCCCGGCCGACGGACCCTCCGACAACGGCTCATGGAGAAACCGCGCCGGCAGCGTGTCGGTCGCCGGATCCAACCCCTGCCGCAGGTTGAAAACGCGCTCCGCGTCAAGGACGGTTGATGCAGCAGCGCTCAGGTCCGCGCCACTCACCGGTACGCCGAGCGCCGCCGTCAGCAGGTCGGCACAGCGATCGTGGGTCAGGATGTCCATACAAAGGCCGACGTTCTTGCACATCGTCAAGGCATCGGTCAAAAACGCGATCTCCTCGCTGTAGTTGACCAGCTTGGCCTTGCCCCGCCAGGCGAGCCGGTCCGCGGCGTCCGGCGTGCCGAATCGCTGCTCCGCCAACTCGCGGTCGCCGGTCAACTCAAAGAACGGCTCCGCCCGCAGGTGGTCGGCGCCACGCGAAGCAATCGCGTAGGTCAGCCCGTACGCCTTGATACCGCGCGGGTCGCCGCAGATCACGTCAAGCCCTTTGACGTGCATTACGAGCTCTTGGGTCCCGCGCCCGATGTGGTGGGCAGCCGCGATGGCGCCGTCCGCCAGGAGATCGCCGATTCCCTCGCGCCGCACGATGAGCTCAACCAGGCGACTGATTGTTGCTTTGTTGCCCCAACTGAGGTCAAGCCCGTCCACGTCGGTGGCGTCAATCAGGCCGCGCTGCGCACACTCCATCAACCACCCGATAACCTCGGTCAGGCTGATCGAATCCAGGCCCTGGCGATTGACCTCCGCAGCCATGCGCAAGGCAAAGGCCAGGTCATCGTTGCCGATCCGAGACGTGAAACCGCAGAGCGTCTCGTACTCTGGCCCCTCAGCCATCGAGCCATCCGGCAAGACGTAAAACCGCGAGCAGTGCACCGGGCAATTGTAGCAGGACTTATGTTTGACCTTAAACGTGCTGGCGAGGGTTTCGCCGCTGACGGCGGCAGCCGCCGCAAAAAGCCCGCTCTGGAAGTGGCGCGTCGGCAGGATACCGAGTGCCTGCAGGCCGGACACAAGCGAGGTCGTGCCGAGTCGTTTGCGCTGTTCAAAGCCAGGATGGGCGAGGATATCACGGTCAATAGCGTCGCAAAGCCCGGCAAATCGGGCGGCGTCGGCCACCCCCGGCACGCCACGGGCCGTGCGCACGGCAATCGCCTTAAGTTGCTTTGCGCCCATGACCGCCCCCATCCCAGTGCGCGCGGCGGCACGCGAGTGGCCGGTGACCACGCCGGCAAAGCGCACGCCAGCTTCGCCGGCCGGACCGATGGCGAGCACCTGGATGCCGGGATCCGCCAACTCGCGGCGGATCGCGTCGGTTGTCTGCCAGACGTCAAGCCCCCACAGGTGATCCGCGGGACGCAGCTGAGCCGCGCCGTCGCTAATCAGCAGGTACTGCGGAGTCTTGGCCCGGCCGGAGATGACCACCTGGTCAAAGCCTGCCCCCTTGAGCTCGGGGGCAAAGTGTCCGCCGGCGTTGCCGTCACCAAGAAAACCGGTCTGCGGGCTACGAGCGGTCACGGTAAGGCGCGCGGACGTCGCGAGCCGGGTGCCGGTCAGTGGACCGACGCCAATCATCAACAGGTTGGCGGGCTCGAGCGGCTTGGTCCCCGGCGTCAGCTCATCCAGCAGGCGTACCGAGTTGAGGCCACGCCCTCCAATCGCTCGCCTGGCTAGTGCGGGATCGAGTGGCTCGGTCGCGCACTGGCCCCGGTCAAGGTCACACCGGAGGATCATCCCAGCGTAGGCGTGCGCCGTCCAACCGCTGCCGCCGTGCGGTCGCGGCGACGGACGGCCGTCCGATTGGTGCGGCCGGTCAAGGGCGGTCGCCGTCATGCCGGCAAAAGGGGCGGCCGGGCTGGAGCGGAGCCAGGGCAGGCCAGCGGCGATGGCTCTGGCGGCTTGCAGGCGGCGCTCTGGCGGCGAGTCACTGGACGGATCGCGCGTGCCCGTGAAGTCACCGGGCGGATCGGGGGTGATCACCAACGCATCGAGGTTGCAGGCGGCAACGCAGGCGTGAGCCCCGCCGCAGCTATCGCACACCATCGGGATACCGTTGTCGCCACCGGCGATGGCACCGTACGGGCACGCCGCAATACACAGGCCGCAGCTGATGCATTTGTCCTCGTCAAGGGCAAGCGCCTGCCCACCGCCCGGCAAGTCCACGGTACGCAGAGCTTGGGTTGGGCAAGCCTGCACGCAAGGCCGATCCGCACAGGAGCGACAAACCACCGGAACATCCGCGCCGGTGGTCTCATCTTTGAGGACCCAGATGCGCGTCGTCAGTGCGCCGAGCCTGCCCGGATGGGCGGATGCGCACGCCACTTCACAGCGGCGACAACCTGAGCACTTTGCGGCGATGACGGCGATCAAGTCCTGCTCACACCTTTCATCGGGTATCGCGTTACGGATCTTCGCTGGCGTTCCTGAGGTGTTCGCGTCGCCAGCGGTGGTTTCCCGCCGGGCGGCCGATCAACCGGCACGCGCGGATGAGCTCAGGCCAAAAGGTCGGAGACGTCGAGCGGATCGCGGCCGGGACGACTGAACAGCCTTGTCGCCAGGTCATCGAGCAAGACATAGAGTACGGGGATGACGGTCAGTGACGCAATTGCGCCGGTCACGATGCCGCCAGCCAGAACAACAACAGCGGGGGCCATTAATTCGGACCCCTCGGCCGGCAGGACCACCAGCGGCAACATCGCCACCACGGAAACCGCCGCGCTCAGCAACACCGGCCGCAGCCGATCCCGGCCTGCCACGCTCACGGCGACCTCGCGGGCCAATCCGCGCCTGCGCAAGCTGTTGATCGTATCGACCAGCAAGGTGGAGTGGTTGACGGTGACGCCGACCACGAGCAGCAGCCCGATAGCGCCAACCGCCGTGAGCGTCTGACCGGAGAGACGCAGCGCCACCAGGGAGCCCGCGGCAGCCAGTGGGATCACCGACATGGCCGCGAGCGGGTGCATCAGCGACTCCATGTGGGCCGCAAGCACCATAAAGACGAGCAAGGCGGCGATCGCAAAGATCCAGCGGAGGGTGCTCGCCGATGCGTTGATCGCGGCACCGTCCCCGGCCAGTGTGATCGTATAGCCCGGCGGCAGCGTGATGGTCCCGGTCGCCTTGCGCAGATCGGTCATCACCGAACTCAGCGCGCGGCCACTCACTGCGGCAGTCGCCAGAATTGCCCTCTGTCCGTCGACGCGTTCGATCAGAGCGGTCCCGTAGGCGACGCCGATGGTGGCCACTTCGTCAAGGCGCGTTAGGCTGCCCGATGGGCCCACAAGCTTGATCGCCCGGAGATCACTCAGCGTCATGCCCTGCCCGTCGTCGTATCGCAGGATGATCGCCACGTCGGGTGATCCTGCCACATCAATATAGCCGCTGGCATCGCCCGTCAACGCCACCTTGACCTGGGCCGCCGCGTCGGCGATCGACAACCCGTGGGTTGCCAGGCGCTCCGCTGAGTACGCCACCGTGATCTCCGGCTGGCCACGTGTGGACGAGACCTGCAGCCCCGCCAGACCCTCGACCCCCGCCAGCGCTCCCTGCAGCGCGTTACCAAGGTCGGCGAGGACCGCGACTTCTGGCCCCTGGACAGACAGCTGCACCTGAGCGACTGCGGACGCCCCTGGCGGCAGCGACAACTCCTCATAAGTGAGCCGGACGCCGGGCAACCACAGGCGGCGATCGATCCCCGCCATCACTTCCCGGGTCGTCGTGGCCCGGTAGGCCTTGGGCACCAGAGTAACCGCAACGGAAGCAACATCCCCCGCAACAACGCCGCCCTGCTCTCCCGCCAGTGCGAACGGCCCCGACGAGCCCGTCATGCTGGTCACGTACCGGACTTCAGCCATACTCATCGCGGCTGCCTCGACCTCACGCACGGCGGCATCGGTACGCTCAATGGACGTGCCAGGCGCCATCTGTAAGGTGATGACAAACTCGCCGCGGTCAAAGCGTGGCAGGTAGTCGACGCCGAGTCCGATGGTCGCACGGACGCCGACCAGCAGAAGTAGCAAGACAAATCCAAGCACCAACCGGCGGTTACGCAGCGATGCGGCGATCGTGATCCCGTAGAGACGAGCGGCCGTCGACGCGCTACCCCCAATGTACGCCTCGGTCGATGCCGGCCGGCAAAAGATCGAGACGGCAAGCGGCACAACGCTCAACGAAAGCAGCAAGGACACGGCGGCTGCGAAGCCGACGGTCAGGGCAAACTCACGGTAAAGCACGCCGGTGGTCCCGCCCACGAAGGTGAGCGGGATAAGCACGGCGACGACGGCAGCTGCAGCTGCGCCGATGCTCCCGGCGACCTCCGCGGTCCCGTTGACGGCTGCCTCGCCTGGAGGCTCCCCTCCCTTGATCCGTCGCGCGATGCTGTCATAGGCCACAATCGAGCCATACAGCAAGATGCCGCTGACCAGGGCCAGGCCGCCCAGGGTCATCAGGTTGACGCTCATCCGCCCAAAAAAGATCAGCGCCAGAGCGGCAGCGATCGACAGCGGAAGGCTGAGGGCCACCACGGCGGTACCGACGACCTGCAGGAACGCCGCGGCAAGAACAATGATCGCCAGGCCGGCACCCCAGAGCAGGCTCCGCTGAAGGTGGGCCATGGCAGCGCCGTTGAACGCCGCCTGGTTGAGGGTCACAGCGATCGTCGTATCCGCCGGGGCCACTGCCGCGAGATCGGCGATTGCCGCCAACGCGGCACTGGCGAGTCCTGGCGAGTTGCTTGTGGATGCCTTGGCTACGGACAGTACTACCGCATCCTGGCCGTTAAGCCTGGCCCGCGTGGCACCCGGGCCCACGGCGAGGGTCACATCGGCAACGTCCATCAGGCGCACTGGCAAGGTCACGCCCGAGCCGCCGTCAGGGGCGGTCCTGACTCCGACCACGACGCGGGCCAGCTGGTCGATGTCCTGCGCTTGGCCGAGCGACCGCACGACGAAATCTCGCCCGCGCTCCGTAATCCGGCCGCCCGGCAGTGCTGAGGTCGCTGCCCGCACCGCCTCAAGAAGTTGCGTCTGGCTGATGCCGGCGGCGGCCAGGGCTTGCTGGTCAACATCGACAATGATCTCGGACTCGGCGCCACCGGCGACGGTCACTGCACCAACGCCGGGCAAGCTCGCCACTCGCTTGCACAGCACTTGGTCCGCAAACTCGCGGAGACTAGCCTGGTCCGCGCCGGTCACCGTCACCACCATCACTGGCATGAGGGCAGGGTCAAACTTGACGACAAGAGGCGCCAGAGCCGCCTCGGGCAAGTGCCTCCGCAGGGACTCCATCCGGTCGCGCATCTCGAGCGCGACTAGATCAAGGCCCGTGCCCCAGGCAAACTCGACAGTAACGACTGAGAGCCCTGGCTGGGAGGTCGACTCAATGCGGGTGACATTGCCGAGAGCACCTACCGACTGCTCGACAAGGCGGGTTATCGCTGCCTCAACCTCGGTCGCGGCGGCATCAGGCCAGCTAGTTAGCACCGCCGCCGTCGGCTGGCTCGCTTGCGGAAAAAGGTCAACCGGCAACCTGGCGATGGCAAACGCGCCAAGCAAAATGGTGACAAGGATGCCCATCAGCACGGTCACTTTGCGCTTGACCGCAAAACGACTGATGGTCACAGGCTCGACCCCCGGTCCTGGATCTTCTTGCACTGTTCGGCCCTCGGCCCTGTCGACCCTTGTGGATTAGTCAAACGACACAAGGCTAAGCCAGAGTGCGCGACCGCCCGGCCGCGCACTCTGCCGTCACGCAATCCTGTCTATTGTCCCGCCGCAGTCACTTGCAGCAGGCAATCAAGGGCAACCAATCGCCCGTCCGCCGTCGCTGCCAGCGGGTTGATGTCCAGCTCGGCAATCTCCGGGTGCTCGGTCGCCAGCCTGGCAACTGCGAGCAAGGTGTCGGCAAGTCGTCCCTCGTCGACGGGTCGCCGTCCCCGGGCACCGGCGATCACCGCATGGCCCCGGATCTCACGGATCATTTCAAGTGCGTCGATCCGCTCGAGCGGGGTAATGCCAAACGCGACATCTTTGAGCACCTCGACAAAAATGCCGCCCAGACCAAAGGCGATCACTGGGCCAAACTGAGCGTCCCGGACCATCCCGACAAACAGCTCGTGCTCAATCTCAACCTGCTCCGCCACCAAGAGGCCTTCGATCTCGGCCGTCGGGTGGTGTGCTCGCACCGAGCGCAGGATCTCCTCGGCCGCGATATGGACCTCCGCGGGGCTGCCGAGATTGAGTCTCACTCCGCCCGCCTCGGTCTTGTGCGCCACGTCCTTGCTGATCACCTTAACCACAACGGGGAAACCCATGCTTGCCGCCGCCGCGGCCGCGGCCGCAGGGCTCGCCGCAACCAACTCGGCCGGCACTGTGACGCCGTAGCTGGCAAGCAGCTGTTTGCCGGCGAACTCGTCGATGTACCGCGTTGCATGTTTAGGCATCGGCGCCACCTCCAACCGGCGGCAATCCGCGCGCTGCGCGCCAGCGACCGTAGTCCAGCAGGCGAGCCACTGTCCGCGCGGCCCGGACCGGCTCCTCAAAGCAGGCTACACCAGCCTTGCGTAGGATCCCCGCACCGAGGCTAAAGGCATGGTCGGAGGCAATCCAAGCGACGAGCCGTGGTTTGGGCCAGGCGGGCGCGCTCGCGACGACGCGCTCGCTAAAGAGGGCCGGATCGATCTCCGAGGGACCCAGGATAAACATCAGATCGACCTCGGGGTCTTGCATCATTACCGCCGTGGCCTTGGTGTAGAGGTCCATGTCCTCGAAGATCGCGGCGGTCAGGTCGACCGGGTTGTGCGGGCTGCCAAATGGCGGCAGGATCGTCCGCAATTTGCCGACGGTATCTTCGCTCAACTTGGCAAAGGGCAAACCCTGCTCCTCACATGCGTCGGCCGTGACCACTCCCGCGGCGCCGGGGCCTGAGACAACTCCGACCCTACGCCCGCTAGGAACTCCGATGTGCGCCAGTCCAACGAGCATATCGATCATCTCGGTGAAGTCCTGGCACCACAATGCCCCGGCTTGGCGCGCGGCCGCCCTGAATACGTGGGCCTCGCCGGACAAGGCTGCCGTGTGGGAAGCGGCGGCACGTGACCCGGCCGGCGTCCGGCCGGCTTTGAGCAGCACCACCGGCTTGCGCTGGCAGGTCCGCTTGAGGACATCAAAAAACCGCCGCCCGTCCCGCAGCCCCTCCAGGTAGACGCAGACAAAGTCAATGCTGTCGTCCTGCGCCATGTACGCGAGAAAGTCCGACGCGTCCAGATCGGCCGAATTGCCGATGCTTGCCGTCTTGTCGAAGTAGACACCGCGCTCGGCGGCAATGAGGGCCACCGACCACGCCATGCTGCCGCTCTGGCAAATCAGCCCCCCACGCCCGGGATCCATCGGTACCCCGTCGCGATAGGTGAGCTTGGCGCCGACCGAAGCCAGACCAAAACAGTTGGGTCCCATAAAGCGCATGCCGTAACCGTGCGCGGTCTCAATCAAGTCCCGCTCAAGGCGGCTCCCTTGCTCCCCCATCTCAGCAAAACCGGAGGTAAAGACAATCATCGCCGGCACCTTTTTTTGCCCGCACTGGTGGACGACGTCCATCACGGCGGGCAGTGGTACACCGACCATGACCAGGTCGACCTCGCCAGGAACATCCAGGAGGCTCGGGTAGACCTTATAGCCGAGCAACTCCTGGCTGCGCGGGTTGACCGGATAGATCTGTCCAGGAAACTCCGCCTCGCGCAACCCTTTGAGGACACCGTGGGTAAACTGGGTCTCCCTGGCCGATGCTCCGACAATCGCGATCGAGCGCGGGTGAAACATCGTGTCGATGGTCCTGTTGGTAGCTTGCTCGTCCAGCCAAGATCAGCTCCTCTCGCTTGTTATGCCGGGTGCGGTATGGCGCGGCTAACCCCTGCCGGCCAGCACTTTGCCCGCGAGGGCCTTGGTCAGCACGCCCGCCGCCATTGCTCGCTGGCCGTTGACAAAGGCGTCGCTGATGCCGGATGGCCGCACGGTTGGTAGCTTGCCGGTCGCCAGATCAAGGATCGTGTCGGCGCCAAAAATGACGAGGTCGGCGTAGGCGCCGACGCGCAGCACGCCGCGATCTGTCAGCCCAAGTTTGGCCGCCGGCAATCCGGTAACCTTGTGGACAGCCTGCGATAAGCTAAAAAAACCCAAATCGCGGCCATAGTGACCAACGACACGCGGGAATGTGCCGTAGTGACGCGGATGCAACGGCAGAGAGGCTGGCGCGGCGCCGTCGATCGCGAAAGCATCGGTGCCAACCATGGTCAACGGATGCCGCAGGACCGTCTGGACGTCCTCTTCGGCCATCACTGCCGCGATCTTTGCCTGGAGATGGGTTATCGCGAGCAAGTCAGAGCATGCGTCAACGACATCGCCGCCGAGGCGCTTTGTCACTTCCGCAAGGTTAAGCCCTTCAAGCTGCTCGGCACCGGGAGCGTCGACCAAAAGGTAGTTTTCGGGCTTGCCGACCAGCTCACTGCCTTTGCCCTTGGTCGCCTTTGCCCGTAGCGCGGCCCGGTGCTCAGGATCCGCCAGTCGCTCCATTACCTTGGCCTCACTGACGCCGCGCCACTCGCGCGCCAGGCCATCACGCAACAGGTAGACCTGGGCAAAGTCGTAGGGATAGACGTCACAAGTGATATCAACGCCGTCTGTCCGCGCTTGCTCCATCACAGCTAGGCTATCGACCACCCGGCCCTGGTTGGCGGGCCCGATAACCTTGTGGTGTGAGACCTGGACCTTGGCCCCGGTCATCCTCCCGATGGTGATCACCTCACGCACCGCGTCCAACATCGTGGTCGATTCGTTCTTGATGTGCGACGTGTAGATGCCATCAAATGCCGGCAACTCCTCGCACATAGCGACGATCTCCTCAGTTGGGGCGTTGCCGCCGGGCAGGTAGCTCCGGCCTGTCGAGAGGCCCCGGCATCCCTCCCGCATCGCCTCGCGCAGCATAGCGCGCATGGCGGCGGTTTCCTCAGGAGTGGCCTTGCGCTTGGCCTTGCCAACCACATGGGCGCGCAGGAGGCTTTGCCCGAGGATTGGGTAGAGATTGGTGCCGGTGCCTTGTTTGGCCAGGTAAGCAGCATATTCGGCAAAGGAGTGCCAGGCAAATCTGAGATCGCGCGAGGAGATGCCGGTCAGCCCTTTGAGGAGGCCGCGTAGCACGCCCCGTTGGGTCTCATCCTTGACCGGAGCGAGCGACCAACCACAACTGCCGGCGACCTCGGTGGTAATACCCTGGCACAGTGAGCTCTCGGCGTATTTATGGGTCGGCAACGTGAGATCCGAGTGTGAGTGCATGTCGATAAAGCCGGGAGCGAGCACTCTACCACCCGCATCCAGGACACGCTCGGCAGACGGCAGCTCGGCCGCGTCGATCGCACCGATACGTGCAATCTTGTCGCCTGCAATGCCGACATCGACACGCCTGCCCTCACTGCCACTTCCATCCACAACTTCAGCGTTGGTGATCACCCAGGACAACATCCGCATCACCCCAGATAGGCAAAATGATGGACATAGGGAGGGCCGGGATCGATCGCGACGAGGTCTGCGACTATGCCGAGACCGTAAGTTGCGACCAGGCCCAACCCACACGCAGTGCGTTCCTGCGGTCCGTGGCGTGGCCACAGTCTCGTCTGCAGTCGATCGAGTTGGCCGAGCGCCTCAGCACTGCGTTGCCGTGCAACCTGCCAGCTCTTGCGCTCGAGCCACGCGATCTCCCGGTGCACGCGCGCCTGGTTTTGGGCGGCGAGCCGGCCCAAGACCTCATCAAAATCGGCCAGAGACGGCAAAGCGGGGGCATAGGCTCCATCCACGGCCGCGCGCAGGCGGCCAAACAACTCATCGATGCCGATCGCGTCCGCTGCCTGGATAGCCTCGGTACGCGCGGCAGCCAAGGATGATGGCAACTGAGGCGCGTCAAGCCGGCGCCTTCGCAGCAAACGCGCCGTTACAGGCTCGATGATCGTAGCGCTTGGCCGCGGCCAGATCACGGGCATCGTGCGGCCGACAGCAGCGTAGCATCCGCAAAGCATCCCGTAGTATCCGATCTCGCCCGGTCCCGCGACGTAGGCCACGGTCGGCAACAACGAATCTTGCAGGATTGGCCGCGAAACCACGTTGCCAGAAAAGCGCTCGGGCGTCGCTGTGACGGCTGCCGTCAACTCATCAGCGGTCCATCTCGGCTCGGCATCGCCGCGCAATCCAAAGCCGATCTCGCCCGCGCCGCCTGCCATTGAGACCAAGGCAACGCGTGGACCAGCCGGCCCGTCGGGGTAGCAGAACAGGTTGGCATCGCCCGCATTGATCTCGAGCTGTGGGCTCAGGCCAAGCTTGCTGATCTGCCGCGCACCGTCAGCCAGCGCGGCGCCGATCTGGCGGGACGCGCGCAGGACGTCTCGCACGCCGGGGCCGGCCAGAAGTCGCATCTCCGCCTGCATCGGGTCGATGACCGGCAGACCAATGCCGCCGCACAGCTTGGCAATCAGGCGGCAAAACCATTCGCCCAAAGTGATGGACACACGGCCAGTCGCGCGAGCGAGCGCGATAGCCTCCGTTGCCACGGGCCCGGGTGGCAAGACCTCGCCCAATTGCCGGAGGACGAGCTCAACCTGCGCGGCGGCCAATTCGACCGCGCCCACCGAGATCCCCAACGGCTCCCGCCCGGAAGTGCCGTACCGGATCTGCTGCCACTGCTCACGCCCATTGAGAAACCATGCGTGATCGGCCTCATTCAGATCATGATCCTCCGTCGCGGCCCAGAAGATCGGAACCACAGGGCGGGCGAGCTCGGTCTCGAGGCGCCGTGCCACCGCGACGGCCCCCGCCGCTTTGAGAAGGGTGTAGAGCGGACCGGTGAAGAGGCCTGCCTGCTGTCCCGTGACAACGGCAAGCGCGCGGGGATCACGCAACCGCTCCAACGCTGCGATGGCCGCGGGCGATGCCCCAATCCGCATGTTGTACCTGGTCAGCGCATCAACGAGCCTCGCGCGGTCCTGGGTGTACTCGACGGCGACCGCCTCTGCCCTGGCGCGTGCCGCAGCCACCGGGTCGGCGGGATCATGGGTAAAGAGCGCCCGCACAGCGGCGACGTCGGCAACTTCTCCGTTGCCGACGTATAGCTGGTACAGCGGGCCACCCGCGGTCACGTCGGCCCTGGTCAAAGTAAACGTCGCCGTTACCCCCTCTGCGACCTAGCGATGGACGCGGATCAGGCCTGGCGCGTCGGATGCCACGCGCCCGATCACAGCCTGCGCGGGCGTCCCGTGCTGGGTCAGCATCTCAAGCAGCAGTCCACACCGTTCCGGGGCGACGGCGATGGCCAGGCCGCCCGAAGTGTTGGCGTCAGTCAGTACAACCCGGGCGGTTTCGGCAACGTCGGGGTCAAACACGACGGCACCCTCCGCCTCAAGATGGGCGCGGTTGGCCTTGCTGCCGCCGGGTACTGCTCCGGCCGCGACCGCATCAAATGTCTCGGGAAGCACTGGCACAGCGCTCGCCGTCAAATCGAGGCTGACGCCGCTTGCCCTTGCCATCTCCCACAAGTGCCCGAGCAGGCCAAAGCCCGTGATGTCCGTCGCGGCATGAGCCCGCGCGGCAACCATCGCCTGCATCGCCGTATTGTTGAGCGTAGCCATGAGCTCGGTTACCCGCAGCTCACCCTCACGATCAAGCATGCCACGCTTAAGCGCCGTCGTGACGATGCCGATACCGATCGGCTTAGTCAGGACGATGCAGTCGCCGGGCCGGGCACCGGCATTGGTGACAATCTTGTCCGGGTGGACAAACCCGGTCACCGCGAGCCCGTACTTTGGCTCGGCGTCGTCAATCGAATGCCCGCCCAGCAGCACAACTCCAGCCTCTTGCACCTTGGCCAGGCCACCCTCCAGGATCCGGGCGGCGATCGCGAGGTCAAGCTTGCCAACCGGAAAACTCAGCAAGTTGAGCGCCGTCACCGGCACAGCGCCCATCGCGTAGATGTCGCTCAGCGCGTTGGCCGCGGCGATCCTGCCCCAATCGTATGGATCGTCCACAATCGGCGTGAAGAAGTCGACCGTCTGCACAAGGGCAAGGTCGTCCGAGATGCGGTACACTCCCGCGTCGTCAAAGGTGTCCAGCCCGACCAGCAACCGGGGATCCCGATCGCCAACGGGGCGCATATGGCGCAGCACCTGCGCCAGATCGGCGGGGCCGATCTTGCAGCCTCAACCAGCCTTGCTGGAGAGCGTCGTCATTCTTGGCCAAAGCCCACACTCAGTCACCCGATCACCTCCCTCACCGCGCAGTACTAATGTTGCTGGGATCGCAGCGTCGCCAGCGTATGGCTGAGAGCCGCGACGATTAGTTCGGCGTCGCCAGCAGCCAGCGTGCGCGGGTCAAACAGCAGCGCGTCAGCCTCCACGCGCGCGATCACAGGCGTCGGCGCCTGCCGCAGGGTAGCCGCCAAAAGGCCTGCCGACCACCGGCCGCTACGGACTGCGACGAGCGTCGCCGGCAAGATCGTGCCCGGAAACGATCCTCCGCCCGCCGCCGCCTCGCCTGACCGGACCTCAATCGCGAGCTCGCCCTGGGCCACTGCCTCAATGGCCGCGGCAAGGGCCTCTGCCTCATCGGTGAGGCCCGCCGGATCGCGCAGAATTGCGTCCAGGGTCGGCACATGGCGGGCGAGCGCCGCTGGATCATCGGCAAAGCGCAGGTAGATGTCCAGCGTTGCCTGCAAAGCCGCAATCGTCAGTTTGTCCAGGCGGAGCGCACGCGCCAGCGGGTTACGCCTCGCCTGCGCCAGGTACTCCCGCCGGCCGAGCACGACGCCGGCCTGCGGACCGCCCAATAGCTTGTCGCCACTCGCCGTCACCACATGCGCGCCGCCGGCAATCGCCTGGGCCAATGTGGGCTCGCCCCGCAGGCCTGCGCGGGCAAAATCGTAGATTGCGCCGCTGCCAAGATCGTACATCAGGGGCAATCCGTGTTGGTCCGCCAAGGCCGCCAACTCACCGGCCGAAACCTCGCTGGTAAAACCCACGACCCGGTAGTTGGAGGTGTGCACCTTAAGCAGCAGCGCTGTTGCCGGTGTGATCGCCCGGCGGTAGTCGTCCGGATGCGTCCGGTTGGTGGTCCCGACCTCGACCAGCTTGGCGCCGCTCTTTTGCATGACGTCCGGTATGCGGAACGACCCGCCGATCTCGACAAGCTCGCCGCGCGAGACGATCACCTCGCGACCCTCGGCCAAGGTGTTGAGCATCAACAGGACGGCGGCGGCATTGTTGTTGACGGCAAACCCGTCCTCGGCACCAGACAGCATGGTCAGCCGTTGGGTCAAGTGGTCATGCCGGGATCCGCGCGCACCTTGGGCCAGGTTGTACTCCAGCGTCGACGGACGCGCCGCAGCCTCTGCCACTGCCGCAACCGCATCCGGGGCCAGCAGCGCCCGGCCGAGGTTGGTGTGCAGCACAATCCCTGTGGCGTTAACGACCGGGCGCAGGCTAGGCGCCCCACGCTCCGCGGCAAGGCGGCAAGCCTCGCCCACGACGGCCAGCAGCGGATCGCCAGGCCAGGCATCATCGCCAGGCACCGCCTGGAGACGCTCCCGGAGGCCTGCCACGGCATCCTGCACGGCCCGCGTGACCACTGACCGCGGCAGGTGCTCTAGCAGGGCAGCAATGGCGGGTTGCGCCAACACGGCCGATACCGAGGGCAATTGCCTTAACCGCTCAGTCAAGACCGATCACCTCACCTACTAACTTAACGTAAACGGGCCAACCATTGCGCACAGGATGTCGTCGGCAGTCTGCCGCTGGTCAGTCGTCGCTCCCAGCCACCAGGGTCACCGACCCACCGCGCTCGCCCGGCATGGTGGAGTTGATCTTGCGGACAAAGTAGAGGGAGATGAGCGCCACGACGGCCCCGAAGGAAAAGGTTACCGGGTGGCCATAGCTTGTCCACAGGTAGCCGGCGATGATCGGCACCGCAACGGCGGTGACGTGGTTGATCGTGCTGCCGAGTGCCAGGGATGGCGGCACATCGCCGGGCAGCGCGATGCGATCGAGGTAAGTCGACTGTGCCACGTCAAACCCCATTAGGAAATTGTCCATGATGTAAAGGACGTAAAGGATGGCGGGCACGCGAATGAAAGCATACCCGATGAACATCGCGATTACACCGAGATGCGACAGGGTCAAGGCGCGCGATTCACCGATCCGGTCGACCGCCTGCCCGCACAGAGAACGGGTAAGAACCGCCACCACGTTGCTGACAAACATCAAGGCCGCAACCGTCTTGACCGGCGTGCCATAAAGCGTAACCAGGGCAAAAACGGCAAACGTCGCGGTTACCTGTCGCCGCGATGAGGCGAGAAAAGTCAGGACGTAGTAGAGCCAATAACGGCGGCGGGCGACAAAAGTCCGCGGCCGCTCCGCCTGTTTGGTCCGGGGCAGGGCCAGCATCGTCGCCGCGCCGCCGAGCGTGACTACGGCGGCGATCACAAACAACTGGCGGTACGCGAGCCAACCCGAGACAAGGTAGACAAAGCCCATCGCCAGCAAAAAGGCAAACGCGGCAATGCTGTTTAGTTCACCCAATCGTCGCGCCTTTTCGCCCGGTCCGGCCAGGCTGAGCACCTGGGCGGACTGCAGGGGAAAGAAAAGGTGATACCCGACGCTGTAGATGATCGTCGCTAGGATCAGGGTCGCGACGCTGCTCGACGCCGCATAGAACGCCAGGCCCGCACCAACGAAACCGACTGCGATGGCAACCAGGATGTTGCGCGCCAGGATCGCCGTCAAACCAACCATCAGGAATGTCAGAAGGCCCGGGATCTCCCGAACCGACTCAAGCCAACCAAGCTGATCCGCCCGGATGCCGAGCTCTTCGGCCACGAAGTTGTTGAAGATCGTCTTTTGCATGCCCATGCCAAACTGGATGAACATGGCGCAGATCACAACGTACCAGAACGGTTTGGTCCAATTGGACCACGGCCATTTGCGCAAGAGTGGCGCTCCTCTCGGTTGGCCCGGCAGGGCAGTTACCTGCGCGGTCCGGGCAAGGACAATACGTGGCTACTTCAAGCAATAACGCTCAATGACCTCCGCAATGCCGTCGGAGTAGCTGGCCTGCGTGACGTAGTCCGCGTATGGCCATAGCTCCGGGGCGGCGTTGCCCACCAGGACGCCGAGCCCGGCCGAACGGATCATGTCGAGGTCATTGATGCCGTCGCCGATCGCGATTACCCGCCCCGGCGGGATCGCCAAATGCTCACACAGGCACGCAAGAGCCCGGTCCTTGCCCGCCGCCGGGTGGAGGAAATCCACCAGATGGGGTGCGGTAGAGGTCACCTGAATTTCGCCGCCAAACATGGCGCCGTACTTTGCGCGCAGGATAGGAGCGGTATGCGTGTCGCCACGCAGGACGATCATCGTCGGCCCGTCCGCACGGCCCGCGGCCATGCCCGGCAGGTTAGGATGCGAATGCATCGTCACGCCCAGGCGTGTGGCGTAGCGCTCAACAGCGCTGCTACGGCGGTTGACAAAAATCGCATCTGGATAGAAAGCATGGCAGTCCACGTCCTCACCGGAGACCGCGGCAAGCACCGCTGCCGCGATGCTGCTGTCAACCCGCAGATCGCGCAGGCACGCCCCGGACAGCGAGCGAATGACCGCCCCGCCGTCGCTGATAATCGGCTCCGCAACGCCGAGATCGGCCGCAACTTGCTCCGCGCTGGCAAACACGCGGCCGGTCGCCAAGGTTAGGCGTATCCCGGCGTCTTTAGCCCTCGCCGTCACGGCGCGCATCGCCGGCGTGATCATCCTAGTATCGTCGAGCAAGGTACCGTCAATATCGACAACGACAAGCTGATAGGGCAGACAATTGTCGGTCACGCGCGAGGCTCCGCCTCCCTCTCGGGATCAATGAAGTCAAAATGCAGTTGCACGGGCTCGGGCCGGTCCGACAGGCCCGCAACCTGCAGGCCGATCAATCGCACCTTGTCCAGGCGCTCGATCTTGAGCAGCAGCTTATCCGCCGCGCGCGCGATCTCCTCGACCTGCTGGACCCCACCGGGTACCCGCTGGCTGCGCGTCAGCGTCTGAAAATCGGCAAACCGCAGCTTGACGGTCACTGTTTTTGCCCGCAGCGAAGAGGCAGTCAGCCGTCCGGCAAGCTCCTCGGCAAAGTCATGCAATCGCCGGCGCAGGAACGTCCAATCGGCGACGTCTTCATCAAAGGTGGTTTCGGTGCCGAGGCTCTTTGCCTCGTGGACAATCTCTAGAGGACGGTCGTCCTCACCGGCGGCCAGCCGGAGCAGTTCTGCGGCACGGCGGCCAAAGCTCAGGTTGAGCAACCCCCGGTCGGCGGTGAGCAGCTGCTGCACCGTCACGATGCCAAGCTGGGCCAACTCACCGGCAGTGCGCGGCCCCACTCCGGGCAGACGCCGCACCGGCAACGGCGCAAGAATTGCGGCAACCTCGTGCGGCTGGATCACGGTAAAGCCGTCAGGTTTGCCGAGGTCGCTGGCGATCTTGGCCAGGAGTTTGTTGGGGGCAACCCCGATGCTCGCCGTTAGTCCGGTCTCGGCGGCGATCCGGTCTTTGATCCGCCGGGCGATCTCGATTGCGTCGGCTGGCCCGGGGTCGATGTATGCCTCATCGATCGACATGGGCTCGATACGGCCGCCGCCTTCGTGGCGGAGGATCTCCATCACTTGCCGCGAGAGCTCGCTGTAACGCCAGTACCGGACCGGCAGAAACACCGCCGTCGGACACAGGCGGTACGCCTCCCGGCAGGACATGGCCGATCTGACGCCAAACCGGCGGGCTTCGTAGGACGCCGTCGAAACCACGCCGCGCGAATCCGGTGGCCCACCAACGACGACCGGCTTGCCACGAAGCTCCGGACGATCAAGAACCTCAATTGCCGCAAAGAAGGCGTCCATGTCCACATGGATGATCGCGGCCATCGACAGCCCTCCGCCCGCGTGACGCCTAAACCTAGGCAGTCAGGTAATAGATGAGTTCCTTGGTCAGGTTGTGCATGTCCTGGACCCGGCAGTGCTCGTCGCTGCCGTGCTCGTTGGACGTCGAGCGCCCGACTCCCATGAAGTAAAAATCGCGTGCGCCGGTAATCTGCTGGACAAAACCTAGGCTGAACGACCGCGCCGACGAGCACTGCCGGAAGTCCTCGTCACTGTAGCCGAGCACTAGCTTCTGCGCCTCGCGTAGCTTGCGGGCGTGCGGGTTGTCAAGGTTGGCGGTCAACGCGGGGTAGTTCTGTAGCACCTGCGTCACAACGTCGAGCGCCTTTGACTTGGCCCGGCCACGCTCAATCGCCGCCATTGTCTCTTTGACCACGTCCTCGTGCGACTGGTCGGGCGTATACCGCCGGTTGACGATCAGGGTGCAGTCGGACGGAACGACGTTGGACTTTTCGCCGCCGTGCAGGACCGAAAGGGTAAATGTGGGCCGCATTTTGCCGGGCGGGCAGCCTTCGACGATTGGTGAAGGAAGGTCAACCTCATGCGCCTCGACCTGTCCTTTGAGCACCATGAGTTCATTCATGATCGGGATCATCTCTTCGATCGCGTTGACGCCCATGAAATTGATCCCGGTATGACAAGCGCGGCCCTTGACCGTGATGTAGATGTCGGTCATGCCTGGCGCGGCAACAAACTCCTCCGGCTCCTGCGAGCCCTCAAGCGACAGCACATGGCCCTGGAACAGGCCTCGCTTTGCCATCTCCATGGCACCGGGGTAGCCGCCGACTTCCTCGTCGGTTTCAAAGCAAATGGTCACGTTGTATTTGGACGACAGCTTGAGTTGGCCCAACACCTCAAAGGCAACGATCAGGCTGGCGATCGACCCCTTGGAGTCGGCGGCGCCGCGCCCGTAGATCTTGCCCGACTCAACTGCCCCAAGGAAGGGGTCAAACGTCCAGTCGCCCTGGACCGGCACTGTATCCATGTGCGCCGTAATCGTGATCTCGTCACGCATCGGACCGTAGTACTTGCGGCATACGAGGTTGACGCGCGGCCCCTCCAGGGGCAACGGGATCTGCCGCCACTGGCTCTCCGGGACCACAATCCGTTGATTGCTGAAACCGAGCTGGCGGAACCGCAGATCAAGATAATCGACCATCCGCTCATAGCCTTCGCCGGGCGGATTGGTCGTATCAATCATCAGCAGCTGGCGCAAGACCGAGACTAGCTGCGAATCCTTGCGATCAACGAGGTCAAACGCTTGCGTAAGCGGCATCGTAACGCCTCCAAATCAGTTGTGTTGCAGTGGTGCCTGCGACCAAGTAGTATTAACTGTATTGCCCAAATTCCCTTCTGCGCACAAGGAGGCCGTCGACGTCGGATGTCAGCTGTCATCCGCTTCTTGCACCTAGACGAAGTGACCCGCCGGAGCGAGCTGGCCATCTTGATCGGCCTCGGCATCATGGAGAGCTTCTCCTGGACGCTGATCAAACCCATGCTGCCCCTGTTTGCGACGAGCCTCGGCGCCAAGGAATTGCTGATCGGCGCGATCGTGGCCGTGCCCCCGCTGATCCAGATCTTTACCCGCATACCAAGCGGCGCCGCAGCCATGCGCTACGGCAAGCGCCGGATGATCTTCCTGTCCTTTTTCCTGACCGCTGGTGGCGCCGCCCTGCTGACCATAACGCGATCGATCAGCCTGATCTTTGTGGCGCAGGTGTTCGTGGCGCTTGGCGAGAGCATGTTCTGGCCGGCCAATTGGGCATACGTTACCTCACTCGCTCCCCGCAACAAGCAGGGCACGATCGTGGCGCTGGTCATGGGCGTCCAGGGAATCATCGGCCTGCTGATGCCATATATCGGTGGCCGCATCTTTGACGCCTTTGGTTTTAGTGTCAACGGCGCGATCTACACCGCGGCAGGGCTGACCGGCCTGTTGTTGGCAACCCGGCTGCCGCGAGTTGAGCCGGTCACGGTCAGGCCGACGAGTCTCGCCGCCGGTGCCCCAGCCAGCAATGGCAGCGTCACGCCGACTCCCAGCACGCCGGTGCGCAAGACATCGCTGGGCGGCGCCCGCGCTTTGCTGGCCCGCAAAGAGATCCTGATCGCCGCCTTTAGCGGCTCAATCATCTTTTTTAGCTGGGGGATCAGCGGGGCCTTTTACTCGATCTACGTCAAAGAGGGCCTCGGTTTTACTGCGACGACTGTAGGCATCCTGTTGACCTGGCAGAGTGCATTTAACACAATTGCGCGGCTTGGCTTTGCCCAGATGGCGCACCGCGTACGCATCGATCGCGTGCTGCTGGTTACCGGCGTTGCCAACGCCCTGCCGCTGATGCTGCTCCCCTGGATCCGGACCCTGCCCATGCTAATGGCCGTTGCGGCAGTGACCGGTCTTGCCTCCGGCGTAGTGCCGATCTCAATCAAGACGCTCTACGCCAATGCCACTAACGATCAGGAGCGCTCGTTGGCGATGGGCATCGACGGCGTAGCCATGAACATCGGCTCCCTTGCCTCGCCAGTGCTTGCCGGTGCCGCGGCACAGGCAGTTGGTATCCCAACCACGTTCTTTGTCGGCAACTTGCTGACGATCGCCGCCCTGTTCGCTTCGCGGCGCGCCATTGATCGGCCCACTTTTGTCCGGTCAATCAGTGGCCGTGATCCTGAGATGGCTCCGGCAGAGGACGGTTTCGCGGAAACCGCATCTAGCTAAGATACGCTCGGCAGGTCAAGCGGCCCCATTGCCAGGTCCAGGCCGGGCGCGGGCAGCGCGACGTATTGGTTGCGGTCAGGCCTGCCCGGGCACAGCCAAAGTCGGTCCCCGCCGGCGACAAGGACCTCAGACCACAGCGTCAGGTGTCGCTGTGCCACGCCCGGACCCCGCAGCACCGACTGGCAGGCTGCGACATCCAGCGGGCCGGCGGCATGCGCAGCATCCAGGGCCGCAAGCGTATGCGCGTACTTTTGGCGGGTAAGCCACCGGTAATCGGCCTCGGCGGCCAGCTCAGGGGCAAGGTAGTGGTTGGTGGTGATCAGCCACGGGCTCGCCTGCCCAGCCGCCGGTGGACGTCGCAGGGCCGTCCGGCTGTAGCCGACCTCAAACACCGCAGCGTCTCCCCCGGCATCGGCCAGCAGAAAGTTGAAGTGCGTCCAATGGGCCATGGACTCAAGCTTGGTGATCGCCTGCCCCACCGTGCGGCAGGACTCCAGCAAGATGCGCGTCGCAAGCCGCGCCGGCAGAGCTCCGCCGATCGCACCGCGTCCGCCGATCCGTTCTCCATGTGCCGCCGAGCCACCCAGGTCAGGCACCACGTCCGCACGCAGCTGAGCCTCGGTCGTGCCAACGATCAGGCCCGCCTCGTTGATGCCCTCGGCCCTGCCCGACCGGCCGCCCATGCCCGCATGCGCCAGGCCGACCTGGGGATCAGTGTAGATGAAAAGACGCACCGGCTGGCGGAGACGCAGGTCAAAGTTACGCCCCACCAGCGGCCTGGCAATGGCCGAACAGGCGGCGGGCACCCAGAACACCGTACACGAACGCCCTTCCGCCGGCACCGGCCGCGGCGGCGCGGCCCAATCGGCAAAAACGGCACGCGGATCGACACCCAATGCGTCAGCCAACGCCTCCGTCTCAACCAGCAGCGAGGGCCACAGCCGCTCCAGCGTCTGGCAGATTGCCCTGGCCCGCGCGACCACGGTCGGGTCACGGCGCCAGCCTCGCCACCGCGAGATATATCGCGCATCGGGCGTCTCCGGCGTGCTCTGCAGGTCGACCGCCATCTGCCGGCCAATGTCGGCGGGGGTGCCACTCCAACGCCGCACGCGGCAGACGTCGCCTGGGCTGGGTCGCCGCAGGGCGCCCGGATTGGGATCAAGATTGTCAGTCATGTCCACCATTGTAGCAGACAGGTCCGAGGGCTGGGGCAGGCGCGCTTGCGGGCATTGCCGAAGTAGGCATGAAGGATTGTGTGGGGGTCGAGACCTAAGGCGCAAGGTCGCGTTTGCTGGCTACCTACTGACGGTCCGATTCCTGTTGATTGGCCACTGCTGCGCAGTCATGGCACCGGACCGCGGAACTGGTGGGCGGTTACCGCCTTAGGGTGCACGCCCACAACTAACATTTACGATTGTTGGCCACTGCTGCGCAGTCATGACACCGGACCGCGGAACTGGTGGGCGGTGACCGCCTTAGGGCGCTCGCCCGCAACGAACATTTGGGTTTGTTGGCCACTGCCGCGCAGTCATGGCACCGGACCGCGGAGCTGGTGGGCGGTCACGGCATTAGGGTGCCCGCCGGCAACGAACATTTACGTTTGTTGGCCACTGCCGCGCAGTCATAGCCCCAGACCGCGGAACTGGTGGGCGGTGACCGCCTTAGGGTGCGCGCCGGCAACGAACATTTACGTTTGCGGGCCACTGCTGCGCAGTCATGGCCCCAGACCGCGGAACTGGTGGGCGGTCACCGCCTTAAGGCGCTCGCCCGCAACGAACATTTACGTTTGTTGGCCACTGCCGCGCAGTCATGGCCTCGGACCGCGGAACTGGTGGGCGGTCGCCGCCCGCGGGCGCTCGCCCACGACGAACATCAGTCTCAAGGAGGTATGACATTGTCACCTGCTCCGCAATACGCACTGCCCACCAGGCCGCTTGGCCAGACTGGGCTGACCGTTACCCGCCTTGCGATGGGGGTGCTGCCCATTGGGCCGGCCCAACTTAACGTACCGCTGGCCGAGGGTCAGCAAGTGGTTGCCGCAGCCCTCGACGGTGGCATCAACTTTGTTGACACAGCGCAATCTTATGGGACATACGAGTACATCCGCCCGGCCCTCGCGGGGCGAGAGGACCGCATCGTCGTCGCCAGCAAATCGGCGGTCGCCGGTTACACCGAAATGAAGGCCGCGATCAATGAGGCGCTTGCCGCGCTCAAGGTTGAGCGGCTTGGCATCTTCCACCTCCACGCTGCCCGGGTCGGTACGGAGGTGTTCACTGATCGGGCCGGCGCGCTGCGCTGTCTAGTGGAGGCCAAGGCTGCCGGCGTGATCCAGGCGGTGGGCATCGCCACGCACTCGGTCAAGGTTACACGAGCAGCTGGTGACCGCGACGACATCGACGTGGTCTTTCCGATCCTTAACGTCCGGGGCCTGGGCATCCTGCACGGGACGCGGGACGAGATGGTCGACTCTGTGCGGTACGCCGCCAGCAAGGGCAAGGGCCTCTACTGCATGAAGGTCTTCGGCGGCGGCAACCTGCTGGACGATATGGGTGAGGCGCTGTCGTTTGCCTTTGGAATCGATGAGTTCGCTTCCTACGCCGTCGGTATGGTCAACCGGAGCGAGGTTGAGATGAATTTGCGGATTTTCAGTGGCCAAGAAGCTGCGCCGGGCCCGGGTGGTGCGACCTTCCGGGCCAAGCGGTTGACGGTGCTGTCCTTCTGTCAGGGCTGCGGCAGTTGCGTGCAGGCATGCCCCAACTATGCTCTATCGATCGTCAACGGCAAAGCGGTCCTTGACCGGTCCAAGTGCATTCTCTGTGGCTACTGCGCGCCAGCCTGCCCGCAGTTTGCGATCAGGATGGTCTGATCACCCGCTCCACGGTGCCTTAGCGGCAGGCTTGGCGGCAAGCTTAGTTAGGCTAGCAGCAAGAGCGGACGGCCCCGCGCGCAACCGCGCGGGGCCGTCCGCAGCACAATGCGGCACAATAATGGTGCCAACTAGGTTTCCAGGGACACGGACGGGCGTTCTGCGGCTAACCCCAGCGCTCCATGGCAAAGACCTCATCAAAGTCCTTGCGGGGCTTGGGCACGCCCTCCATGTCCGGCACGCCAACTGGCAGGACGCAGACAACCTTGACTTCCGCCGGGATACCGAGAATCGCTTTGACCTCGTCTGGGTCAAAGGCGCCGATCCAGCAGGAGCCAAGGCCGAGTTCGTGCGCCGCCAGGGTCATGTGGTCGACTGAGATGCCGATGTCCACCATGTGCCAGCGCAGGGATTCGTCAGGGGCACAGGCCACGATGATCGCACCCGCCTCGCCGACAAAGGCCTGGTTGCGGCAGGCCGGCACGAGCGCCTTGCGGGTAGCCGCGTCGCGGACGACGATGAATTTCCACGGCTGCCGGTTGCCGGCGGAGGGGGCGATCCGTCCCGCCTCCAGCACCTGGCGGAGCTGGGCCTCAGGGACTGGCACCGGCTTGAACTTGCGGATACTGCGTCGGGTCTTGATGGCGGTCATAACATCCATTCGTTGCACTCCCCCTTTGGGTCGCTTGTGGTCATTTGACTTCACTCGGCGGGAGGCGCAATCCTGCATGGCAGCTTAGTACGCGCCGTAGACATTTCGCCACACGCAACTTTGCCCAGATAGCAGGACTTTTGCCCGAGCAGTGGAACTAACTCGGTCATCAACGCGGCCAATCAATTTACCCTTTACCCCAGTTTATTTTCTGGTACAATTCGCAGCAAAGGCTACCACGGTGAGGGATGCCAGCTGACGCAAATCATCGGATGCGTGCTCTTCGGATTGGTTACCGGCGCCATTGACCTCTGCCGGCTGCTTCGCCGCGTGATGGATCCGACGCAAGCTCGCTATGCAATGCCGGTGGCAGTACTGCTTAAGGGCCTGCTCCCCACCGCCCTCGTTGCCTCCCTGGCACCTGGTCCGACCCTGCCGTTTGCCGTGGCCGTCGCCACTTTGGCAGGCCACCTGCTGACCTCGGGCCGTACGTACATCATTTGGTTGCTGCTCGGCGCATCGGCCGGCCTTGGCCTTTGGGGCTTGGCGATTGCGCTGTTTGGCTTGGGACTCGCCGCATTGCACATCGACAACGAAACCGTCTTGGCATGGACCGGCCCTGCGCTTGGCATCGCTATCGTGCTCAGCCCGCAATGGTACTCCGAGGATATCGAGGTCCTCTGGGCGTTTGTCGTCCTGGCGGCTTCAATTCTCTACCTTGCACGCGGCTTTCTGCGGCGGCACCGGACGGCGATCTCCAAGCTCCGCCCGGTTGCGATGATCATGGTTGCATTCCTGATCGTGTTCGTCGCCAACCACGTCCGTGTCGGCCGCCAGGGATTCGCCGGCCAAACCGCCTGCGAGCTTCTCGTCTCGGGATCGCCTGCCGCCAACATGGTGGCGATCACCTTCGACGACGGCCCGGACCCCGAGTACACGCCGGAGATCTTGCGCGTCCTGCGCGAGGCCAACGTCAAGGCGACGTTCTTCCTCGTCGGCCGCAAGGTGCTTGCCTATCCCGAGATCGCTCGCCAGATCGTTGCCGAGGGACACGTCATCGGCAACCACTCCTATTCGCACAACGACCTCGGCAAGCTGAGCCGCATCGCCCTCGCGGCCGAGATCGATTGGACACAGCGCGCGATCACCGAGGTTTGTGGGATTACCCCGATGCTCTTCCGGCCGCCACGCGGTGTTACGAGCCCGGTCTTGCTTGAGCTGCTGGCTGATCGCGGGCTGGTGCTATCACTCTGGACCATGTCCTCCCAGGACTGGCTCCAGCTGACGCCAGGCGGGATCGCCTCAAGCATCACGCGGCGCGCGGTTGCGGGAGATGTGTTCCTCTTCCACGACAGCGGAGACTTTGTGTCCTCCGCTGGCGCAAGCCGTGACGCGACGGTGCTCGCCCTGCCGCGTGTGATCGACGGGTTGGCCAAAAAGGGCCTCGCGATGGTTGGCATGGACACTATCCTGACCACGGCCCGCGAGGCGGGCTGGTGCGAGAGCATCAGACTGGCCGAGCTGCGCAAGATGCAGAGCGAGCAGAGCACTGTCAGCATCCTCGCCCAGTCCAAGGCCTGGGCATGGTTCCTCCAGGCCGGCCGCTAGCGGGAGCGGTCGCTGCGCCTGGGCGAGGCCCGGCAAAGTGAGCGAGGCTGTTACGCAAGTTGCCTTGATCTGTGTAAATCAAATGGGCGGAGCCGACGGCTCCGCCCATCTCTATCTCTGTGCCCTCAACTGCGCTGAGGGGGGTTACTGCGGTTTGCTGACGATCGTCACTGAGACAATCGTGTCGTCCTTGACCAACTTGTCGACGACGTCCATCCCCTCGACAACCTTGCCAAAGATCGCGTACTCGCTGTTTAAGCTAGGGGCGGCCTCTTTGACGATGTAAAACTGCGAGCCCGCCGAATTGCGATCATCCGAGCGCCGGGCCATGCCGATCGCCCCACGGTCATGCCGGAGCCAGCGAAACGACTCGAATTGGACCGTATAGCCGGGCCCACCGGTACCGTCACCTGAGGGATCGCCGCCCTGGACAACCCAGTCCTCGACCCGGTGGAATTTGAGACCGTCATAGAAGCCTTCTTCGGCAAGCTTAACGAAGTTGGCGACGGTTATCGGCATGCGCTCAGCATAGAGATGCATGGTGAACTCACCCTGGTCGGTGACGACCTTGGCCACCGTCGGCTCGCCAAGGCCGCGCGGCCAGAACATTACAGCAACGGCCAGGACGACCATCAAGGCGATGACGCCAACCACGAGCTGAGTCTGCTTGTCGCGAGGCTTTGGTGCCACCTGGTGCCGGGATACCTGCCGGCTGACCTTGCGCTTGCTCGGCGCGGGCTGACGGAGATTGTCTTTGGGTGCCATCTGCTCGGTCACGCTCCGTTCTCATTTGCGAATCTGGACTACTCCAAGGTATCCGATTTATGCCTCCTTGGACAAGGCAAAGATTACCCCTGCCCTCGATTAGTTCTGCCGGCGGGCCTTGCCATCGCAGCATTATGGGTCTATATTCATTATAGAAGCAAGTTTACACAGGAGTACCGGAAGGGGCGAGATCATGCGGATTGCAGTTTCGATCGAAGGCGCAGGCGATACGGCGGTGGTGAGCCCTCGTTTTGGCCGGTCAGCGGGCTTCGTGCTGTTTGACGTCGAGTCAGGCAGCCAGCCGATCACACCGGCGGCGGAGATGTCGGGCATTGGACGCGGCCTCGGCAGCGGCGCCGGAGTGGCCACGGCCCAGTCACTAGCCGATGCGGGAGTCGATGCGGTCATCGCTGGCAACTTTGGGCCCAACGCGGTTTCGGTGTTGCGCACCGCAGGGATCAAGATGTATGCCGCAGCACCGCTGCCTGCCGTCAAGGCGGTGGAGGAGCTGCTCGCCGGGCGCCTGATGGCCGTTGCTGGTGCCACGACTCCATCTCACAGCGGTTTGCGGCGCGGCTAAGGTTTGCCAGTAGGAGAGTCATCAGGAGGCGAAACCGCTCGATGTTGAAGATCGCAGTAGCGTCAGACAACGGCCAGGTGTCGCCACACTTCGGCCACTGCAGGGGATACTCGCTCGCCATGATTGATGGCAACGCAGTCGTTGGGACCGGCTATCTCGACAACCCGGGCCACGAGCCCGGACTGCTTCCCCGTCTCCTGGCGGCCGAGCAGGTCCAATGCATTATCGCTGGCGGGATTGGCCAACGAGCGCAAATGCTGTTTGCACAGCACGGCATTACTTGCGTGACGGGCGTCCAGGGTAGCGTGGATAGCGCGATTGCCCTCTATGCCAAGGGCGCCCTGCAGGCCGGACAGTCAATGTGCGACCATGACACCCAAAACGCTAAAGACGAACACAGATGTGAGGACCAAGGAGGTGACGATAATGCCACGAGGTGATGGAACAGGCCCATACGGGACTGGGCCGGTCGGCTGGGGCTTGGGCCCCTGCGGTCGGGGACTGCGCCGTGTTGCGCGCCCCTACGGCTACTACGGCATGGGACGGCGCATGGGCGCAGGCTACGGTGCCGGCTATGGCCGCGGTATGGGGATGGGATACTTTGCAGGCGCACCCTATGCGGTGCCCGTGCAGCCGGTTGCCGATGACCGTTCTTGGCTCCAGGCCGAGGCACAACGGCTCGAAGCGTTGCTGGCCGATGTCCGCTCTGAGCTAGGCCAGATTAGTGCCGAGCGCGACCTCAAGGATCCGGAGTAATCGGATGCAAGATGGGTTTCGACTCGTGATCGCCAGTGGCAAGGGTGGCACAGGCAAGACGACCCTTGCCACTGGCATGGCGGCCGCCCTGGCTGGGGCTAGCCTGGGCGGCATCACCCTGGTTGACTGTGATGTAGAGCAGCCCAATGACTTTCTCTTTCACAGGCCCGCGTCGCCGATCGAGAGTCCAGTCGCCGTGGCAAGCCCGGAGTTCAAGCCTGAGCTATGCACCCAGTGCGGCAAGTGCGTGTCGGCATGTCGCTTTGCTGCCCTCGCCCTGGTCAAACTAGATCTACTTCATTTCCCCGAACTATGCCACGGGTGCGGCGCATGCTGGGAGGTGTGCCCCACCGGGGCGATAGTCCGCGGCGCGCGTAACATCGGCGCCATGTTTGCTGGCGACGTCGACGCCGTCCATGGACTGCACCTCATCTGGGGACAACTTGACGTCGGACAACCCCTCGCACCGCCGCTGATCGAGCGGGCCAAGGAGATGGCAGCCGAGCGTGGTGACGCCGCGCAGATCCTTGACGCACCCCCGGGCACTGCCTGTCCGTTTGTCGCCGCCATCAAAGGTGCTGACTCGTGCTTGCTGGTCACAGAGCCGACCCCCTTTGGTCTGCATGACCTCAAACTAGCTGCCGCGGTGACCGAGACCTTTGCCATCCCCACCGCCGTTGTGATCAACCGCAGCGATGTTGCCGACCCAACCGCGGTCGACGAGTTTTGCGCGGCGCATCACTTGCCGGTGCTGCTTCGCATCCCGTTCAGCGCGCACATCGCTCGGGTTCTGAGCCGTGGCGGCACTCTCCTCGACGCCGAGCCTTCCTGGCAAGATCGTCTCACCGAGTTGTGGGACGACTGCGTAAACCTGGGCAAACATCGGCATCCGGAGGCGGTTTCATGACCGAGTTGGTCGTCCTCAGCGGCAAAGGGGGTACCGGCAAGACCACGGTGGCTGCGTCGCTCCAGGTCCTCGCCCAGGCCGCAGGCCTCCGCCCCACCGCCGTCGATTGCGACGTCGACGCCGCCAACCTGTACCTCGTGCTCGACCCGTCGGTCGACCTGCAGGAGGACTTTTGCGGCGGATCGATCGCCGTGGTCGATCCCGCACTTTGCTCAAAATGTGGCATTTGCGTGCCAAAATGCATGTTTGGCGCGATGGTCGGCCCCGGCGAAGTGGACCCGTACATCTGCGAGGGCTGCGGCGTTTGCTCCCTGGTCTGCCCGGAACACGCCGTGGAGCTGCGTGAACACGTCACCGGAGTAATCCAGGCTGGGCCTTCGGCGTGGGGACAGGTCATCTGGGCCCACCTGCAGCCTGGTGCGGGTAACTCAGGCAAACTGGTCGCCGCAGTGCGTGACAGGGCGCGTAAGATGGGCGCGGCCGCCGCATCTGGCTTGATCCTCAGCGATGGACCACCGGGCATCGGCTGTCCGGTAATCTCCTCGCTCAGCGGCGCGAGCATGGCGCTGCTGGTCACCGAGCCGTCGGTGAGCGGGCACCACGACCTCGTGCGGATCTGGGACTTGTGCAGGCACTTCGGGGTGCCGGCGGCGGTGGCGATTAACAAGGCCGACCTGGCGCCGGAAACCACCGCTGGCATCAGGTCATGGTGCGAGAGCGAAGGCTTGGTCGTCCTTGGCGAGATCCCGTTTGATCCCCAAGTCCCGGTCAGCATCGCGCAGGCAAGGCCGCTGGTCGCCGTCGCGTCGGCTACCCAATCGCCTGCCGCGCGGGCGATTCACGCCTTGTGGCAATCCCTACGCGTGCGGCTCGGGTCGCCTGCGACCGGAGCAGAGGCCGCCGAAGGGCGCTAACTGGCCGGCCCGGCGATGGTTAGGCGGATCCGCTGGGTCGCATCCGGATCTGGACAGCTGACGTCGACAAACTGGTCCTGCCCTTGCCACGGTAGCCGGCCGCCGTAACGAAGGACCGTGTAGAACGGATAGATGCTGTTCCAGGCCCAATGGCAAAGGCCCGCGGGACAGCCGTCGCTGAGGTCCCAGGTGTCCCCAACCTGGTGGCCACGTGAACACGGCGTCAGTGCACTAATGATCTCGGCGGTAATGCGGAATTCCGGCATTGTGCGCCCCTCTCTTTTGGCTGCATCCGGGCGTTTAGGCCCGGAGAAGCCTAATAATCCACCGCACCAAAAAGAACCCGAGCAGACCGGCACCGGCAACTGCGCCTAACAAGAACAGCCCCACAACATTGAAGTACGCCGTCCAGGGACTCTTGCCAAAAAACCGCTTGACCCCGGGTAGCCGCTGCAGTGTCTCGACCATTCCCGCTACGCCAAAGCGTTCCTCCCTGCCCACCGTCAGAACGTACTTGCCGTAGTTCTCAGTGTTGTGGACGCGAACGAGATAGGTCCCGGCCGGCAGATCGCGCTCAAACTCCGGTCCTTTCAGATAGCTGTCAGCGGCGAAAGGCTCGAAGAAAGACGTCCATTCGTGCGCTTGCCCGTCCAACGATACGATTGGTCGCTCTACTCCGCCCTCGTCGACGGACATCGCGACAGCAAAGTCAATCCGCTGGCCTGGCAAATCAGGCACCAAAAGGCCCACGTAGATCGGGGTCGGTTTCGGCAGATTAAGGCGGTAGACGGCGGGCATACCGTATAGCTCAGCATAAAACGCCTGCGAAACCTGTGGGTTAGTCACCTCAACCGGGTCGACCGACTTGATTAGGCGAGGCTGATGCGCTTCAGCAACCCGCGCCCCTGGGCCAAGGATGACTATGGCCAAAAGAGCCAGGCCGAGGCCAATCCATTTGAGCAACAACACTGCCACCACCTGCCCATCCGGGTCAGCGCGGCCTGCCAGTCCCTATTGCTAGACCGGCTGCAAAGTACCAGCGTAGACCTGCCAAGCCAGTAAACTCTTGGCCACCAGCGACAGGATTATGTAGGCCCGCTCGCCGTAGATGTAGTCGCTCCAGCGGCCAATCTTGCGGTACTGGAGGACCATGTTGACCGCAAACACGTTGAAAAAGAGAAACAGCGATCCGTAGATGATATAGACAAAGTCAGGTACTCGCTCGCCGCCGCCGAGGGAACCAAAGAAGTAGATGCCGATGGCAACCCAGGGTACGGCGCCCGCGAAACAGCCAAAGATAAACGATGTCCAATCAGTCCGCCTGGTCGATTGATTGTGGAGCTCCATCATCCAACCAAAAAGGATCATCGTCGCGTTCAAGGCAAACAGCGCCAGTAAAAGCGCCGCATCATACATGCCAAACAACATGGCAATGGCGATGATCATCACCGACGAGCTAAAGGAGTATTCCACCCAGCGCGCAACGTTGATCCCTTTGCCGAGATTGCGCAAGTACCATTCGTGCACCCCCGGCAGGGATACGGTCAGGTGCGCGATCGCGGACATAAACAGAAACGCCGCCACCAGACCGGCCAACGGGATCTGAAATCTGGTCTCCACATTGCTGACCAAGCGCTGGGCCACCGGGTCGAATTTGAGGAAGGACGTCGTAACTGGCAGTTTGAACTGCAGGTCACCAAGTGTGAGCATCAGTGTGCCTTGCACCGCGTGCAGAATGCCCATGATCACGTTCATGCGCCTGAGGCCGGTCGTGCCCGCCGGTGTTGTCGTACTCATGTCCCTACTCCCTTTCGCATTGAGGATATGATTTAATATATTGTGTAAGTCCAATATACTCTTACCAGCAATTAGCCGCAACCGCGAACATGCGATTCCGTGACTCAAACACGAACGGAGATGCTCAGTATGCGCCGAACGCGTCTTGCCCAGTTGGTTTTTATACTGCTGATTGCCGTCATCGCCGGCGGAGCCTGGTGGGTGCGCGACGTGCCGCCGCCGATGGCAGAGGCTCTTGCGGCGATGGCGTCGGACGACGACGTAACCTTTGCCGGGACCAATGGCTGGCTGATCTTCCGTCCGGCCGGGAATGTCACGGGCCCGTCGACCGGCCTGATCTTTTACCCGGGTGGGAAGGTCGATCCACGCGCCTATGCTCCGTTTGCCCGCGCACTGGCCGCGGCGGGTCACTTGGCAGTAATCGTGCCGATGCCCCTCAACCTGGCAATACTCGGAGCTGACCTGGCCGCCGATGTGATTAGCTTCTATCCGGAGACCACGACCTGGGCGATCGGGGGCCACTCCCTGGGTGGGGCGATGGCAGCTCGGTTTGCGTCGCGCAACCCGGCGTTGGTTGATGGACTCCTGCTCGTTGCGGCCTACCCAGCGGCAAGCGATAGCCTGGCTGGATCGGCGCTGGCGGTGGTTTCCGTATACGGCACCGCCGACGGGTTGGCGACGGTTGAGAAGATCGACGCATCACGTGCGCTGCTGCCGGAAACCACGGTCTGGGTGCCGGTGGCGGGCGGCAACCATGCTCAGTTTGGCTGGTACGGCGAGCAGGCTGGCGATAACCCGGCGACCATCAGCCGGGTGGAGCAACAGAACATGCTGTTTGATGCCGCATTGCGCCTGATGGGCGCGATCTAAGACGTTACGATCGATTTTACGTACTTTTAGCCTGGAGTTGAGGCGGCCGCAATTTGCTCTTTAACTCCCTCCCGTACTGTGTGGGTGGTGCTTCGGCACACACTACACGTGGAGGGAAACCGGTTGCGCACACTGATTCGATCGAAGGCGGGCAAAGCTCTGCTTATTGCAGTCCTGGCAGTCTTGGCACTCAATGCAGCTGCACAAGCCTACCCGGCCGGCAAGGCACCGTTGGCAAAGAACGTGATTCTGATGATCAGTGACGGGTGCGGATACAGCCAAATCGAGGCCACCAACTACTACACCGTCGGCAGGACAAACGCTCAGGTCTATGAGCACTTCCCCGTCAAAGTCGGCATGAGCACTTACTCCACCGGCAATGGATCAACGCCCCTCGGTTACGACCCTGACCTTGCCTGGTCCGACTTCAATTACGTTAACATCGGAGCGACCGACTCCGCCTCGGCGGGCACGGCCATGGCGACCGGGATCAAGACCTACGACGCTGCGATCGGCATGGACACCGACCGGCAACCGCTGGTAAGCGTCACTGAGAGAGCCGAAGAGCTTGGCAAGGCAACCGGCGTAGTTACCTCGGTGCAGTTCTCGCACGCTACGCCAGCCACGTTTGTGGCCCATAACGTCAGCCGCAACAACTACGCCCAGATCGCCGAGGAAATGCTGATGAGCAGCGCCGTCGACGTGATCATGGGCACCGGTCACCCCTGGTTTGGCAACAGCGGCGAAGACCGCTCCACCGCTGACTACAGGTACGTTGGCGGCCAGGCGACGTGGGACTCACTTGTCGCCGGCACAGCGGGAGCAGACGCAGACGGGGATGGCGACTTTGATCCCTGGACCTTGATTCAAACGCGTGATCAGTTCCAAGCGCTGATGAGCGGTGCAACTCCAAGCCGCGTGGTTGGGGTCCCCCAGGTTGGCTCGACACTGCAGCAGTCCCGTGCCGGCGATGGTTACGCGGCGCCTTGGGCGGTACCGATGACTGAGTCGGTCCCAACGCTCGCCGAAATGACGACCGCCGCCCTCAACATCCTGGATAACGATCCGGACGGCCTGTTCCTGATGGTCGAAGGCGGAGCCGTCGATTGGGCCGGGCATGCCAACCAGCTAGGCCGCCTAATCGAGGAGGAAGATGACTTCAACAACACAGTCAGAGCAGTGGTCAACTGGGTTACTGCCAACAGCAATTGGGCCGAGACCTTAGTGATTGTCACCGGCGATCACGAGACCGGCTACCTTACTGGCCCCAACTCGGGCACGATCGACGGCGAGCCCGTCTGGAATCCAATCGTCAACATGGGCAAGGGCAACCTGCCACTGGTGCAGTGGAATAGCGGAAACCACACCAACAGCCTGATCCCCTTCTTCGCGCGCGGCGCAGCGGCGAGCATCTTCAAGGCAATGGCCAACGAGTACGACCCAGTGCGAGGCAACTACCTCGACAACATTGAACTGGCCCAGTGCCTGTTCACCCTCTGGGAGCAGTAGCCGCGGCTGACCTCAGTCGCGATTCTCAGGAGCCCCGACTCTGGTTGGGGCTCCTTCCGGTATCCGGACCCGGAAACGGCACCGCTCGTCACCGGCCAATGCGGTTTCGAGCACATCGACCTCGACCGGCTGGTCGAAGATGACATCAAAGGCTAGCTTCTCATAGCCGGCGCTGCAGTAGCAAAAGAGTGGATCGACGGCCGGGACGTCCTCAACGATCGAGGCGCGGGCCAGGGTGCAATGACACTGGTAGTATCGCCGCAGCTTGGGGTCGCTTGTGCGAAGAAACTCCATTGGCGCGTACGGGATCTTGGCCAGGTAGATGTATTCGCCGTCGCGCACTCCCGCCTGGATCTCGGGATTGGCGCGGACCATCTCGACGACCTCTGGCGTAATGATCTGCTCATACCACGGCTTGCCGGTCCGAGCATGTTCCTCAAGCTCAGCGACTAGTGACGCGTGGCGATGCGCAAGCACCGCGTCAAGGCCTTGCTCCTCGTAGATCGCCTTGTGCGCCAGGAACGCCTCTCGCGGCACGCGATGGTGGTTGCCGGCAAGGATATGCCGCACCGTCTGCCCGTCGACCCTGCTCTCAAGCGCCTCAAGCAGGGCTGCGACCGCGGCGGGGTACTCCGACTGCGGCGATCCAAGCGGAGGCACAGGCACCTCCGCAAAGACGGCATCGCGAGTTGCCTCGCCTGTCAATTCGGCGGTCCGCTCGGCGATGCTCGGCAACACCGTGCGCCCGCCGATCAATCCGAGCATATGCACATAGAGATCGTGCCGATCGGCCACGTAGACGTACCTTGCCAACGCAACCAGACGCTCGTCAGTGTTGGTACCAGCGGCAATCAATCCTGCGACGTGGTCCTTGAGCACCTCAACCGGCATCGACTCGACGGTCTCGCCGCCCTCGGCGGCAAACGCAATCATCTCGCGCACCGCGTCTACCGCGGCGTCAATCTGGGCCGGCTCCAGCCGACGCTCGGCCAACATGGCTCGGTATTCAGTTTCACGCATCACGGATCGCCTCCAGTTGCCCATAATACGACCGGCGAGAAGGGAGTGTTCCGCGGGCATCGCCGGGAATCGATCCAGGCGTAAACGAAAATGGGTCCCCCGGTGTTTGGGGGACCCACCAAAGCATCCTATTGAGAGCTCAGATGCCCTACGTTTGATCTATTGACCGGGCTTCCATTCCTTCCAGACCTTGCCCACCAGGGCTGGGCCGGGTTTGAGGGTCGGCTTGCCGGGCTGCCACTCAGCAGGAGCAACCTCTCCAGTCGCCCGCACGTGCTGGAAGGCCTTAACCTGGCGGATCAATTCCTCAAAGTTGCGGCCGACGGGCGGTGCGAGCACCTCCATCGCCTGGACTATGCCATCCGGGTCGATCAGGAAGCGGCCGCGGATATTGACGCCGCTATCCTCGTCGTAAACACCGTACACAGAACCGATCTTGCCACCTGGATCGGAGAGCATCGGGAAGGGCCAGTTACCGGGGACCATCTTGGAGAGTTCTTCTTCGTGCCAGATCTTGTGCACAAACCGGCTGTCAACGCTGATCGAAAGAGCCTCTACACCAAGCTCCTTGAGCTTGGGATACTTGGCGCCAACTGACGCCAGCTCAGTCGGTCAAACAAACGTGAAGTCGCCCGGGTAAAAGCACACCATTACCCACTTGCCGCTATAGTCGGACAGCTTGACGTTGCGGAAACCACCATCGACGTACGCGCTGGCCTCGAAGTCCGGGGCCTTGCGCCCTACCATTGGAGCCATCGTCTGCCGATCCGCCTCCTGTTTGCCCCCTGGCGCCGGCGTAGGCACCTGCTTAGCAGGGGCAGAGATTGGACCCTTGGCCGGAACGACGCACTTGTCCTCCGGCTTGCTCATCCGGTCACGCCTCCTCTCATGCTGCCTTGCACCAGATATTTCGAGCAATAATCAACGAAAGCCTGCGCGAGTTATGCATGTATGACCACTTGGCAGGCGACCCTAAGCTCGTCATGAAACGTCATCACTGTCCCAGCCAAACCACGCTCAGTGCGCGCGCAGTCTCCGCCCGGCGAAACTCCACGTCAGAGGTCACCACCGCAGCCTGGAGCTCCTCAGCAAGGGCGACCGCGAAGCAGTCCGGGAACGACAGCCCCCCGTCAGCTTTGATCCTGGCCGCCGCCCGGATGCGATCCCAGTCGGCATCGACCACCCGGATCTTAACAGTATCAAGCAGTACCCGCTCGATCTCGTTTGCACGGAGCTCACCGCCTAAACGCTGGACAATATATAGAACCTCAGCAAGGTTAATTGCGCTGATCGCCAGCTCGGTGTCGTCCTCAATAATCAGCCGCTCAACCAAATCGGCGCCTGGCTGATCCTGCAGGTAGATCAGGACGGCACTGCTATCAAGCACGTATCGCCTAACCATGGGTGTCTTTGGTCCTTGCCTGGTCCGCGGCTCTCTCCTTGTGCAGTGCCCCGGCGAGGTCTGGTAAGGAACCCAGTGCCCCACGTAGCTCCAGGATAGGATGCCGCTCCAAGGGCGTAAGCGTAATCACGCCTGCCTCCTCGCTCACGGCAAACCGGTCGCCGGCGCGCAACCCGCAAGGCTTGCTCGTCAATGGCGGGCGAGGGGCAAGTTAAACAAGAAGCCCTCGCCGCACTTGGCGGCGAGGGCTCCGGACAATCGGTTGTCTTCTTGCCTAGAGAGCAACCTCCACGCTATGCTTGCCGGCCGTCGGGCACTTGGCCGTCACGATCACGGCGCCGCCCGTAGGAGCCTTGACGACCCACTCGAGCTGCTTGGTCTGCTTGGGCATCGGGCCGGAGCCCCACGGGCTGAACACGACCCCCGAGCGCCCTTCAAGGTCGCCGATCTCGGTCTTTTCCTTGCCGAGGATCACGGTAGCGCCGGCCGGGAGGCTGAGGCAGACCTCAACCGGCTTGGCCACGCCGGCCTTTTTGGCCTGGGCGGTCAAGTTGGTTGCCAGGTAGCCGAGGTTGCCGACAATCGCGGTCACCCGGTAGACACCATCGCCAACCCGCTCGGCCTTGGCTTCGCTGACGCGGAGCAAGGGGGTGGTCAGGGCATGCTTCATCGTAAATGTGCAGTTCTTTGCGCATTCTTCCTCCAACATCTTGCCGGGAGGCGCGTTTTGCCG
>ENA-OSEO01000578-OSEO01000578.1-sediment-metagenome-genome-assembly--contig:-NODE-578-length-90156-cov-5.638651_pt1 | contig 90156 bp, 91 predicted proteins | sample MGYA00237883_ERZ534232 | MGnify/ENA metagenome assembly ERZ534232
ACGAAGGAGCTGATCGCGCTCGGGATGGGGCTGACTGCGCGGTGCAAGTACTGCATCGGGATCCACACCGAGAAGGCCCTCGCGGCGGGGGCGACGCCGGAGGAGCTGTGGGAGGTGGCGACGGTGGCGATGATGATGGGCGGCGGCCCGGCGTTGACCTACGTCGCCGAGTTGCAGAAGGCCCTCGAGGAGGTCGCGCCGAAGCCCGCGTGATTCCGGAACCGTCGAAGGGAGAAGGGAAAGCGGGAGGTTTCCCCCGCGCCGTTCACCGGAAGGCCGACAAGCTGCCACGGTTTCTCCACCGCCCGCTCACTTGCCTGCCACACGATCGCCCCGCGACGATCACACGCGGCGGGCACGATGGGGCATCTCAGATTCACCGGGAGGTTCGAATGAACAAGAAGCGAAACTGGGCGGTCGGGTTGGCGGTGGTGGCGCTCGTCGCAGCGGGCGCGATCGCCCTCGCGGGAAACGGGTTCGCGGGGAACCGCGAATTCCGCCAAGCGCAGGCGGGGACGTGTACGTGTGAGTCCCCGGGCGAGTGCACGCCGGCGCTCGACGGGACGGGAAACGGCGCGTGCGTCGGATTCGGGCAGGGCCTCTGGGAGGACCGTCCGATGGACGGGACCGGCTACGGCGCAGGGCGCGGGGCCGGCCTGGGCGGACGCGCGGGGTTCGGCGCCTGCAACGGTCGCTAGATCGAACACTGGGAGGGCGGGACGGTCCTGCCCTCCCCGGGCGTCGTCGGACACGGGGATACTCGACTGGGGTTTCCGCCCGCGGGCGATTCGGACAGGATATGGATCAGTTCGGTCCGCCGGGCTCGATTTTCGCCGCGAGCGCCTCGCCCCAACGGCGGGCCCGGTCGAGTTCCCCCTTGACGAGGGGGCCGGCCATCGCGGTCACGTAGAAGTCCTTCGACGGGGCGATGATCCGCATTCCACGGCGCCTCAGTCGTCGTTCCGCCCCCCGCGCCGCCGATCCGATGTAGCAGACCCAGTGCGGTGTCGCCATCCGCGTGGTGAACGCGGCGGCGGCGACGGCGCCCGGCCCGGTCAGGTCGGCGAGCCACTCTCGGAGCCCGATCCCGGCGGAGATCAAATCACCCTCGGCCGAGGCGGCCGCCCCCTGTCTCGTCTTCGGCCGGCTGAGCCCGAACGCGTGGGTCGGCCCGCCGACGACGAGGAGGGCGACGTCGGGGTCGATCGCCGTCGGCGCGGAGCCGACCTCCGCGATGTCGGCGGCGATCCGGGGCGAGAGGCTCTCGCCGATCGCGCTCGCGATCGCCTGGGAGTTTCCGAACATCGACTCGAACACGACGAGCGCACGCACCATCGATCACCTCCTCCCGGACTGTAGCGATCCCGCCGGGCGATCACAACACCGTGACTATCCGACTCCTGGGGCGCCGAGGGCGTAGCGGGGTTCCCCGCGGTCCGGTACGATCTCGACGGGAAAGGAGAGCCATGCCGCACTGCATCCTCGAGTACTCGGCCAACGTCGTCGATTGTCCGGACCTTCGCCGGCTGTTCTCCGAGTTGCACGATGTCCTGATCTCGACAGGGTTGTTCGAGCGCGAAGCGATCAAGAGCCGGGCGATTCGGCACGACGATTTCGTGATCGGAGATGGGGATCCGCGGCGAGCGTTCGTTGCGCTGAATATCGTGATCCTCAGCGGACGGCCGGACGACGCCAAGGCGCGGATCACCGACGGAGCGCTCGTATTGCTCAAGCGGTTCTTCTGCGAAACGATCGCCGAGCAGAAGTGCAACATCACCGTTCAGGTCTCAGAGCTCCATCGCGAGAGCTACCGGCGGTTCACCAGCCGACCCGGTGGGCCGGGGGATCGCCCGAAACGCGGCCTGAGCGGCATGTAGGGCCGATCCCCTGATGCCCGAGGGTCTCGCGGGGCCCCCCACCGTCTGATTTGCGGCGGTCGAACGCGAGATTGACGGGCGATCTTCCTTCCGGTAGACTGGTGAATGAGCGTTCATTCATCCGCTCAGGGAGGCTCGCATACACGATCGAATTCTCAGTGCGGCGGTCCGGGTCTTCTCCCGGGACGGGTTCCATCGGGCGCGGATGGCGGGGATCGCTCGGGAAGCGGGCGTCGCGGTCGGGACGATCTACAACTACTTCAGGGGGAAGGACGATCTACTCCTGGCGATCTTCCAGGCGGAGTTCGAGGAACGGATGCGGTTCTTCGAAGATCTTCAGCGAAGGGGTCTTCCGCTGCGCGAGCAGATCCGCCAGCTGCTGAGCGTTCACTTTCGGGAGGCCCGGGAGAAGCGCGAGCTCTCGCAGGTGCTGCTAGCGGAGCGGTTCAACCGCGATGCGGGATTCCAGGAGGCATTCGTGACCTGGCATCGTCAGATTCTGCGACGGATCGCCGAGATCATCGAGCGCGGGGTCGAGGAGGGATGGGTGCGCCCCTGCAATTCGCGCGTGATCGCACTTGCTCTCTACGGAGTCGTCGAGTGGCTCGCCGCCGGGTGGACGGTCTACGAGCCGTCGGAGGCGGAGAATGTCTTTGCGGAGGCGCCGGGGGAACTCGCTGACTGGATCTGGCAGGGGCTGCGGGGCGAGGCGAGACCCTGACCGCTGGCCCCGGGCGGAGGCAGGATGACAAGCATCTACCGATGGATCATTGCGCACCCGAAGACGACGATCGCCGCGGTCCTCGTGGTCACGCTGGCGTTCGGGGCGTTTCTGCCTCGGATCGAGGTCGATCCGGACTTCTCGAACTACCTGAACAAGGACGATCCGGCGGTTCGAGCCGCGGATGCGGCGAGAGAGCGCTACGGGTCGCAGATTCTCCTGATGGTCGTCGTTCGGGCGGACGATGGGATCTTCACGTCCGAGACCCTGCGTCTGCTGGAGGAGATGGGGCGGGCGTTCGAGCGGCTCTCCTCTGTCGAGGAGGTGACTGGGCCGCTGAACACGCAGTTGATCCGCGGGACGGAGACGGAGGTCCAGATCGGCGCGGCGGCGCCGGGCGGACGAGCACCGCAGAGCGACCGGGAGATCGACGCGTATCGAGCGAGAATCCTCGGCGACCGGCGTGCGCTCGACTATGTTGTCTCGGCGGACGGGACGGCGGGCGCGTTCTACCTGCGCGCGCGGCCGGGAGTGGAGATGATCCCGTTTGCACGGGAGGTCGACGCTGCACTCGCTGCGTTCGACGATCGGTCGGTCCAAGTCGCGGTCGCTGGGATCCCGTACATGAACCTGACGCTCGACCGCTCGATGAAACGGGATCTGTGGATCCTCCTGCCGCTTGTGGTCGTTGGGATCGGCGCGGTCCTCTACGTTGGATTTCGCTCTTGGCTCGCCGTCGTGCTCCCGTTCCTGATCGTCGGGGCGTCGGCGGTCTGGAGCCTCGGGCTGATGGCGATGACCAACACGCCGATCACGGTCCTGTCGTTCATCTTGCCCGTCGTCCTCGCGGCGATCGGGATCGCCGACAGCATCCATGTTTTGAGTCGCTACCGCGAGGCGCGCCGGACCGGCAGGGCCACCGGACCAGCGATCCTGGCGACGATGACCGAGATGACGGGTCCGGTCATGATGACGTCGTTGACGACGGCGGTTGGGTTCCTGTCGCTCCTCAATTCGTACCTGGTCCCGCAGCGGACGTTCGGAGTCTTCACCGCGGCCGGGATTCTGGCCGCGATGCTCCTCTCCCTCGTCTGGATTCCGGCTGTTCTCGCAGTCGTCGGGGAGCGCTGGGACGGGCGGGGCGCGGTCTCCCGGACGCGGATGGCCGATCGGCTTGCGGCGGTGACGAGCTGGATCGCGCGGCGGCGGGCCGTCGTCGGGATCTGTGCCGCCGTTCTGGTCGTCGTGTGTGCGCTCGGACTCCCGTCGATCCGGATCGAGACCTCACAACGGGCGTTTCTCGGCGCGGACCACCCGGCGGTCCGCTCGCTCGAACTGATGGACGAGTACTTCTCGGGCGGCGAGCAGATCATCGTCGAGGTCGACACGGGGACGCGGGATGGGCTGAAGGACCCGGCCGTCCTGCGCGAGATTGCCGATCTACAGGAGTTCCTTGCGTCGAAAGGGATTGCAAAAGCGCTCTCGATCGCCGACATCGTCCGCGAGATGAACCAGCGATTCCACGCCGACGATCCGGCGTTCTACGCGGTCCCTGACGATCGACGGCTCGTCTCACAGCTTCTCCTTCTGTTCACGTTCCAGGGGGGCAACCTCGGCGCGATGGCGCTCGGTGACTTCTCCGCGGGGGAGGTGATCGGGTTCTACGCGAGCCGCCCGGGCGAGGATCGCGTCGCGCTGGTGCGGGAAATCACGGCGTACCTGGACGAGCGGTTCGGCGGGCGCGCTCAGATGGTCGGGCCGACGCGGGTCCAGGCGAGCATGTACGCTTCGATCGCCCGCAGCCAGATGACGAGCGTCGTCACGTCGATCGGCGCGGCGGGCCTGATCGTCGTCCTCCTGATGGGATCGATCACGGCCGGGCTGATCAGCCTGATCCCGCTGTTGTTCACGATCGTCATCAACTTCGGCGTCATGGCGTACGCGGGGGTGAGGCTCGACCTGGCGACTCTGATGGTCTCGTCGATCACGATCGGGATCGGGATCGACTACGGGATTCACTACCTCGCGCGGTTCCGCCGTGAGGTCCGGGGCGGACAATCGAGCGCCGATGCGACGGTCGCGACGGCGCGAACGGCCGGCCGGGGGATCGTCTACAACGTGCTGGCGCTGGCAATCGGCTTCAGCGTGCTGATCCTATCGACCTTTCACGGGATGCGGAGTTTCGGCACGCTGGTGACGATGACGATGCTGATCAGCGGAGCGAGCGCGATGACGGTGATCCCCGCCGTGCTCCAAATCCTGCCGCGCCGGTGGGTCGATCGATGGGCGAACCAGCGGTGGATCGGGCAGCGGGAAGTGGAAGACAAACAAACAACCGACGGACGAGCCGTCGGCAACAAGTAGAAAGTTACGATCTCCCGGCCGGGGATGTCAAGGTTCGGGGTCATTGACCGGAAACCGCCTAGGGACTACAATTCCCTGATGAGGTGTTCCTGATGCCAGAAACCGTTCAACGAGAGATGCTCGACCACATGAAGCGAAGCATCGAGGTTCTGAAATCGAACCTCTCGAAGATCCAGACAGGCAGGGCGAATCCGGCGATGATCGAGGATGTACACGTCGATTACTACGGCGCGATGACGCCGTTGAGACAACTGGCCACGATCGCTGCGCCGGATCCGAATCTGCTCGTGGTGCAGCCGTACGACAAATCGCAGATGGCGGCCGTCGAGAAGGCGATTCTCTCTGCGGATCTCGGCCTGAACCCTGCGAACGACGGGCACGTCATCCGGGTGAAGGTGCCGAAGCTATCGGAGGAACGGCGGCGCGAACTGACCAAGATCATCAAGGCTCGCGGGGAGGAAACGAAAGTCGCGCTGCGAAACATCCGCCGCGAGGCGAACGACAAGCTCCAGGGGATGAAGGACGACGGAGGGGTCTCCGAGGACGTCTATCACCGGCACCGGGAGAAGATCGACGGGACGATCCACGAGTTCTCAGAGCAGGTCGATCGACTCGTCGAAGAGAAGAGCAAGCAGATCCAGACGATCTGATTGTCTGGGCGCGCGCGATCTGCGATGCCCCATTCTTCGCTCCCCGGACCGGTCGTGCTCCTGCGGCTGAGGAGCGCGTTCTTCCTCTGCCTGTTCCTCGCGGGGTTGCTCGCCGCATTGCGGAGACCGTCGGAGGCGGTCGGCGTTGGGATTGGGTTTGCTCTCTTCCTCGCGAACGCGTGCTTGCTTTATGAGATCGGTCGGTCGCTCTTGGCGGGCGGCGACCGCCGGACGGCTCGGCTTGCAGCAGCCGTCTCGGGACCGGTCCGCCTCCTTCTCCTCGGGCTCGCGCTCGCGGGCGTGGCCCTGGTCGGAGGCCGGACGGCCGCTCTCGGGGCCTGTGGCGGGCTCTTTCTGGCCCAGGTAAACTTGCACATCCCCGGGCGCCGCCGGAAAGGAGCAATCTAGTGTTCGAGCAGCTGGCGGGCTTGCTCGCCCATCTCGGTGAGAAGCGGATCGCCGTCGTTTCGATCGCCGAGTTCGAGATCCGGTTCGATATCGTGACGATCATCATGTCGTGGGTCGTGATGGTCGCCCTCGTCGGATTGGCGCTCCTCCTCCGGCGAAGTCTTCGCCGCCCGATCGAGGAGACGCCGACTCGCGTGCAGGCGGCGCTCGATGCGCTGCTCGACTTCCTGCGGTCGCAGCTCACGTCCAACTTCGCGTCGGACGAACTGGCAGCGCGCCTGTTCTCGTTCGTATCGACCCTGTTCCTGTTCGTCCTGTTGTCGAACTGGCTCTCGGTCATACCGTACTTGCAGTCCCCGACGCAGAACTTGAACGTCACGCTCAGCCTGGCGTTGCTCGTCCTCGTCCTCTCGCAGTCCTACGCGATTCGCGCCAAGGGGATCCGCAAGTACCTGAGAGGGTTCATCGAACCGTACCCGTTCATGCTCCCGCTGAACTTGGTGGGGGAGATCTCCAAGCCGCTCTCCCACGCGTTCCGTCTATTCGGCAACGTCTTTGCCGGCACGGTCCTAGTCTCGGTGGTCATGGCGAAGTTCGCTCCTGTCCTTGTCCCGGTGGCGCTGAACGCGTTCTACGGGCTGTTCATTGGCGGGATCCAGGCGTTCGTGTTCGCTATCTTGACGGTCGCGTACATCAACGTCGCGGTGGAAAGCTAAGGGAGGAACCATGTTGCAGGATGGGCAGAGCGCTGTCGGGGTGATCTCGGGGGCGCACATCGTCGAAGCGGCGAAGTACATTGCTGCGGGGCTTTGCATGGGGATCGGCGCGATCGGGCCGGCGATCGGTGAAGGGATGGCGGCATCGCACGCGCTCGACGGGATGGCCCGGCAGCCGGAGATGCAGGGTGCGTTGCTCCGAACGATGGTTCTCGGGCAAGCGATCACCGAGTCGACCGGCATCTACTCGCTCCTGGTCGCCGTCGTCCTGTTGTTCGTCGTCTAGGGGGTCGCGGTGACGTTCGAGTGGGGGAAGATCGTCAGGAGCATCAACTGGACACTCGTCTTCAACCTGATCAACTTCGGGATCCTCCTCTACTTGCTGAAGCGGCTCTTGTTCAAGCCGGCGTTGGACTACCTCGACCGGCGGCGCGAGCAGATCTCAGCGCGGATGGTGGCTGCGCGCGAGGATCAGGAACAGGCGGCCCGGCTCGTCGAGGAGCGGCGGCGGGCGCTCGATGCCGCCCGGCGGAAAGCGCAGGGCATCCTCGACGAGGCCGTCGCTCGTTCTGAGGAGATCGTCGTGGAGGCGCGGAAGGCGGCGAAGACGGAGGCCGAGCGGATCGTTGAGGGGGCGCGGATCCAGATGGAGCAAGATCTCGATCGGATGATCCACGAACTGCGCGAATCTTACGCTGAGATCGCGGTCGCCGGCGCCGCGCGGGTCCTCGACCGCGAGGTGAAGATCGATGACCACCATCGCCTGCTCGAACAGCTTCTCGCTGAGATCGACGAAGGCGCGTTGAAGGTGAACCCGTGAGATCACGGGAAGTTGCCCGCCGGTACGCAGAGGCCCTGTACGGCTTGGCCGCGGAGACCGGCGCAGTCGACGAGATCGAACAAGGCCTACACACGCTCGTCAGGGAGCTCGAAGCGGTCCCGGAGATGATGCAGTTCCTGATGCACCCGCTCGCGACCCGCGAGGAGAAGACGACCTTCGTCGGTCGGGCGTTTCCGGATGCTCCGGCGGTCCTGCGAAACCTGCTCGGCGTCGTGATCAAGAACCGGCGGGAAGGGTACCTCGATCTGATCTACGGAGAGTACCTGATCTCCCGGGCGAGGGCGGAGCGGATCGCGGCGGTCCGCGTCGTGACCGCTCGGCCGCTCGACGACGGGGAACGGCGCCGGATCTCGGATCGGCTGTCGCAGGCGCTCGGACGAGCGGTCCGCGTGCACGAGGTCGTCGACGAGCATTTGATCGGCGGCGTGCGGATCGAGTGGGAGGGGAGGATCGTCGACGGGACCTTACTCGCGCGGCTCGGACGGCTTCGCGGCACGCTCGGCGGATAGGGGGAACACAGATGGCAACGACGCGCAAAGACGAGATCACGGCGATCCTGAAAGAGCAGCTGAAGGGGTTCCGCTACGACCTCCAGATGAAGGAGGTCGGCGTCGTCGTCGAGACTGGGGACGGGATCGCCCGGGTCTACGGTCTCGAGAGGGCAATGGCGTCGGAGATCGTCGAGTTTTCGGACAACCTCTACGGGCTCGTCCTCAACCTGGAGGAGGAGAGCGTGGGCATCGCCCTGTTCGGGGACTCCGAGCGGGTCCAGGAGGGAGACGAAGTCCGGCGGACCGGACGCGTGCTCGAGACGCCGGTCGGGGACGCCCTCCTCGGGCGGGTCGTTGACCCACTCGGCCAGCCGCGGGACGGGAAGGGCCCGATCGAGGCGAACGAGCGGCGGCCGACCGAGGTGAAGGCGCCCGGTGTGATCGCCCGGCAGCCTGTCAACACGCCGCTGCAGACGGGGTTGAAATCGATCGACGCGTTGACCCCGATCGGCCGCGGACAGCGGGAGTTGATCATCGGCGATCGCCGAACGGGAAAGACGGCGATCGCGATCGACGCGATCATCAACCAGCGGGACCAGGACGTGAAGTGCGTCTACGTGGCGATCGGACAGAAGACGTCGACGGTCGCTCGGATCGTCGAGACGCTCCGGCGACGCGGTGCGCTCGATTACACGATCGTCGTCATCGCCGATGCGAACGCGCCGACGCCGATGCAGTACCTCGCGCCGTACGCGGGTTGCGCGATGGCCGAGCACTTCACGTACGGCGGTCGGGACGCGTTCGTCGTCTACGACGATCTCTCCAAGCACGCGGTCGCATACCGGGAGCTCTCGCTCCTCCTGCGGCGCCCGCCGGGCCGGGAGGCGTACCCCGGCGACATCTTCTACACTCACTCGCGGCTCCTGGAGCGAGCCGTCCGGCTGTCGGACGAGCACGGCGGCGGGTCGCTGACAGCGTTTCCGATCATCGAGACGAAAGGCGGGGACATCACCGCCTACATCCCGACGAACGTGATCTCCATCACCGACGGGCAGATCTACCTGGAGTCCGACCTATTCAACCAGGGGTTCCGGCCGGCGATCAATGTCGGGTACTCGGTCTCGCGTGTCGGGGGGGCGGCCCAGATCAAGGCGATGTCTCAGATTGCGGGCGAACTACGCCTTGAGCTCTCGCAATACCGGGAGCTGGAGGCGTTCGCCGAGTTCTCGGCTGACCTTGACGAGGACTCGAAGGCGCAGCTCGCGCGGGGCGACCGGCTGATGGAGGTCCTCAAGCAGGATCAGTATCAGCCGATGCCGGTCGAGGAACAGGTGATCGCGCTCTACGTCGCGGTGCAGAACGAGCTTGCCGACATCGATGTCTCGGCCGTCCGCCGGTTTGAGGCGGACTGGCTCCGGTTCGTCCACGACGAACACGAGGAGATCCTCGAGGAGATTCGCCGGACGAGGCGGCTGTCCGACGAGCTGCGCTCCCGACTCGATACGGCGGTGGAGGAGTTCAAGGAGCGGTTCGGAGGGTAGGCGATGTCCGCGCACGTCCGGGAGATCAAGGGCCGAATCGGGAACGTCGAGAACATCGCGCAAATCACGCGTGCGATGAACGCGATCGCGATGACCAAGGTCGCCCGGATGAAGCGGCGCCTGGCGGCAGTCCGTCCGTACATCAAGGCGCTCGAGGCGACGGTCGCTGATGCGCTCGGGCGGATCCCGCCCGACACCGACCCCCATCCGCTCGCGGTTCCCAACGGTGCCGCCGCAGTCGGTATTCTTGTTCTCAACTCCGATCGCGGGCTCTGCGGGCGCTACAAGGGAGAACTGAACCAGCGGGCCGAGGAGATCCTCGACAAAGTCTCCCCGAACGGGCGGATCCTCGCGGGCGGCGAGAAGGCGCGGCAGCATTTCGCTCGGCGTCGAATCCGTCCTCTCCGCACGTACGCGCGCCGTTACGACACGCCGACGCTCTCCAATGTCGAGGAGATGGCCGACGATCTGATCGACCTCTACCGATCGGGCGAAGTCGGGGAAGTGCGTGCGGTCTACATGCGATTCGTCTCTGACCTCCGGCAGGAACTCGTCGTCCGCTCAATGCTGCCGGTCTCGGTCGAGCCGGTCCGCGGCGACGCGATCGTGGAGCCGGGGGCGACGGCTCTGCTCGATCGACTCCTGCCGCTCTACGTGCGAGGCGGGCTCTACGCGGCGATCCTCGAGACGAAGGCGAGCGAGGACGCGATCCGGCGGCAGGCGATGAAGACCGCCACGGACAATGCCGAGGACCTGATCCGGATCCTGACCCGCTCGTACAACAGAGCCCGGCAGCAGGAAATCACGCTGGAGATCGCCGATATCATCGGTGGGGCGGAAGCCCTGCGGACCGGGTAGGAGACTACGACGCGAAGGGGTGGATGATGGCGGAGAATCAAGCGATCGGACGAGTGACCGAGGTCAAGGGCCCGGTGATTGACGCCCGGTTTGAGAGGGGGCGCCTTCCGCGCGTCAACGACGCGCTCCGGATCGAGCGGCCCGGGGAGAACGACCTGGTCCTCGAGGTCGCGCAGCATCTGGGAGACGATGTCGTCCGGGCGATCGCGATGGACTCGACGGACGGCCTCTCCCGTGGCACCCCGGTGATCGCGACGGGCGCTCCGATCACGGTCCCGGTTGGGCCGCAGACCCTCGGGCGGATGATCAACTTGACCGGCGACCCGATCGACGAGCAGGCGGCGCTCGAAACAGAGCGCCGCTACTCGATCCATCGGAAGTCACCGACGTTGCTCGATCAGAAGACTGAGAGCGAGATCTTCGAGACGGGGATCAAGGTGATCGACCTCGTTGCACCGTTCCCGAAGGGCGGGAAGATCGGGCTCTTCGGCGGTGCCGGGGTCGGGAAGACGGTCCTGATCATGGAACTGATCCGGTCGATCGCCTACGAGCACTCCGGGTATTCGGTCTTCGCCGGTGTCGGCGAGCGGACGCGCGAGGGGAACGAGCTTTACCTCGAGATGAAGGAGGCCGGGGTCCTGCCGAACACGGCGCTCGTCTACGGTCAGATGAACGAGCCGCCCGGAGCGCGATTCCGCGTCGCGCTGACCGGCATCACGCTCGCCGAGTACTTCCGCGATGAGGAAGGAAAAGACATCCTGTTGTTCATCGACAACATCTTTCGGTTCGCTCAGGCCGGGAGCGAGGTCTCGGCGCTGCTCGGCCGGATGCCGTCCGAGGTCGGCTACCAACCGACCCTGGCGACGGAGATGGGCGAGCTGCAGGAGCGGATCACGTCGACGCGGCGTGGATCGATCACGTCGGTCCAGGCTGTCTACGTGCCGGCCGACGATCTGACCGACCCGGCCCCCGCGACGGTCTTCTCCCACCTCGACGCCGCGATTACGCTGTCACGGGAGATCGTCGAGAAGGGGATCTACCCGGCCGTCGATCCGCTCCAGTCGAACTCGACGATGCTCGACCCACACGTGATCAAGGGCGAGCACTACCGGGTCGCGCGCAAGACGCTCGAGGTCCTTCAGCGCTACGAGGACCTGCGAGACATCATCGCGATCATGGGGATGGACGAGCTCGCCGAGGAGGACCAGCTGACCGTCCGGCGCGCCCGGAAGGTGCAGAGATTCATGAGCCAGCCGTTCCACGTCGCCGAGCAATTCACCGGCCGCTCGGGCGCCTACGTCAGGCTGGACGATACGGTGCGCGGGTTCGCTCGGATCGTCGATGGTGAACTCGACCACGTCCCGGAGCAGGCGTTCTACATGGTCGGGGGGATCGACGAGGTCGTCGAACGGGCGAAACGGGCCGGGCACTCCGCCGGTGGAGGCGACAATGAGTCGACCGATGCCGATTGACGCTCCTCGCGTTGGCATCTATAATTGCGAGTAGAACGGCGGCGTAGCCAAGCGGCAAGGCAAGGGACTGCAAATCCCTGATTCAGCGGTTCGAATCCGCTCGCCGCCTCTCGCGGAATGGGTGGTTAGCTCAGCTGGGAGAGCGCATGCTTGACGTGCATGAGGCCAGAGGTTCGAGTCCTCTACCACCCACCAGTCCGCGGCCGGCGCCGCGGGCGCTTCTGTTCGTCCGATCGAAAGCGGGGGATCTGTGGAGCGCGTAAGAGAACTGATCCATCCGTACGTCGGAAAGGACGGCGTGGTCGGAATCTACCTCGTCGGGTCGGCGACACGCCCGTTCCGGGATCGGCTCTCCGACTACGACATCGAGGTGATCGTCGAGGACGACGCCTACGAGCGGACGCCCGACGAAGAGCGTCAGGTCTTCTTCATGCGCGACGGAGAGTCCAGCGTCGTCGATTACGAGTTCTACCTGATCCCTTGGAGCGGGTTCACCGCGTTCCTCGACTCGACCCACGACCTGTTCCACTACCCCTACCAACATGCCGTCATCCTTCACGATCCCCAGAGCCGGGTCGAGCCGATCGTCCGGCAGCTCGCCGAACTGCCGGAGGCCGTCCGAGCAGAGAGAATGTGGGTTCATTACCTCGAGTTTCGATTCGGGCTCGGGCGAGGGCGCAAGACGCGGGAACGCGGCGGGGAGACTGGGGACACGCTGAACCTCCACCTCGTCTCTGCGGACGCGCTCGCGGCCCTCGTCAAGCTCCTCTTCCTCGTCGAGCGGTCCTGGCCGGCGACGCGGCACTGGAGTGCTGAGGAGCTCCGGGCTCTCGGCGTGCCACACGCGCTCCTCATGCAGGCGGCTCGCGCGACCGAGTGTCACGAACCGGAGGCGGTTCGGGCGCTCGTCGAGGGCGTAACCTCCTACCTCGATGCCCGGGGAGAGACGTTTCACCGCGACATGAGCGGGCTCCAACGGTGGCTCTTCTTCACCGCGGAGGGGAAGCGGGCGTTCGAGCGGTGGGGGAGCCGATAGGCGGACTTCGGCGGGTTTCTTCGCGATGAACTGCGCGGATCGCCGGTTGTTCCCCGCTTCCCGGTCCGATATACTCGCGCGGCGTATCCGAGCAGTTGGTCAGTTCTCGCAGGAGGGCGTTCCGTGGTTCAGAATGTCGGTATTCGCCGGGAGGACCTCTACGCGTGGGAGCGCCGAACCCCCCTCATTCCCGAGCATCTCCGGGAACTGTCGCGCGAAGAGGGGATCCCGTTTGTCGTTCAATCTTCGCTGAAGCGGATCTTCACCGACGTGGAATACGAGGCGGCCGGGCTCCCCGTTCGCGACGACCTCTGCGATTGTCCGGTCGTCATCGGGCTGAAGGAGATCCCGGTCGATGTCCTGCGGCGCAGTACGACCTACGCGTTCTTTTCTCACACGATCAAGGGGCAGCCGGCGAATATGCCGATGCTGCAGCGATGCCTCGACCTTGGGTGCACCGTGATCGATTACGAGCGGATCGTCGATGACGAGGGGCGTCGGCTCGTCTACTTCGGCAACTATGCTGGGCTCGCCGGGATGATCGACACGCTCTGGGCGCTCGGGCGTCGGCTGGCGTGGGAGCGGATCGAGACGCCGTTCGCCGAGATCCTGCAAGCGTCCGCGTACCCCGACCTCTCCGCCGCAAAGGCGGCGATCCGACGGGCCGGTGAACGGATTGCCGACGCTGGCTTGCCGCGTGAGCTCTCTCCGCTCGTCATCGGGGTCGTCGGGTACGGAAACGTGTCGCGCGGTGCGCAGGAGATCCTCGATCTACTGCCCATGGTCGATGTCTCCCCGAGCGATCTGCTGAATGACCGACCGCTCGATCGGCGGACCGGGATCCTGAAGGTTGTCTTCCGCGAAGCGGACACCGTCGCGCCGCTCGATCCGGCGCGGCCATTCGATCTCGCCGAGTATTACGAGCATCCCGAACGGTATCGTGGCGCGTTCTCGCGGTACCTTCCGCGGCTCCACGTGCTGGTGAACTGCACGTACTGGGAGCCGAAGTACCCGCGGCTCGTCACAAAAGCGCACGTCGCGGAGCTCTTCTCGGAGGACCGGCCGGCGCTCCGCGTGATCGGCGACATCAGCTGCGATGTCGAAGGAGCGGTCGAATGCACGATCCAGACGACGGAACCGGACGACCCGGTCTATGTCTACGAGCCGGCCGGCGATCGGGCGCTGCTCGGCGTCGAAGGGGACGGTCCCGTGGTCCTCGCCGTCGATATCCTGCCGAGCGAGCTCCCGCGAGAGGCGTCGGCGTTTTTCAGTGAGATCCTTCGCCGATTCGTGCCGGCGCTGGCGCGCGCGGACTACTCGGCGGAGCTCGCTGATCTTGCTCTCCCGGCGCCGCTCCGGCGTGCGACGATCGTCCATCGGGGGCGTCTGACGCCCGACTACCGGTACCTCGAACGACACCTCGGCCGCGCCGAGGGAGTAAGAAGGAGTGCAGCGTGAAACAGGTTCTTGTGCTGGGCGCCGGGCTCGTCGCCGGTCCCCTCGTCCGCTACCTCCTCGGCGTGAAGGGCGTCCACGTGACGGTCGCCAGCCGGACGGTCGAGAAGGCACGGCGCCTCGTCGGGACGGCGGCGAACGGGACGGCGGTCGCGCTGAACGTCGATGACCAGAATGCGCTCGAGCGGGCGGTTGCGGGGTGCGATCTGGCGATCAGCCTGCTGCCGTACGTCTACCACCCGCGGGTCGCCCGCCTCTGCGTGGAGCACGAGGCGCAGATGGTGACGACATCGTACGTGAAGGACGAGATGCGCGCGCTCGACGATCCGGCCCGTTCGGCCGGCGTGATCCTCCTGAACGAGATCGGTGTCGACCCGGGGATCGACCACATGTCAGCAATGCAGGTCATCGACCGGATCGGCCGCGAGGGGGAGACGCTCGTCTCGTTCACGTCGAACACCGGAGGGCTCCCGGCACCCGATTCGAACGACAACCCGATGGGGTACAAGTTCTCGTGGGCGCCGCGCGGCGTCGTCCTCGCTGGGAAGAACCCGGCGCGCTACCTGAAGGAGGGCGAGGTCGTCGATGTCCCGGGCACCGAGTTGTTCGCCCACCACTGGCCTTGCGAGGTCGTCGAGTTCGGGGAGCTCGAGGTCTACCCGAACCGCGATTCGCTCCCGTACATCGATAGCTACGGGATCTCCTCCGCGAAGAGCATGTTCCGCGGGACGCTCCGCTATCCCGGATGGTGCGAGACGATGAAGCGGATCGTCGCCCTCGGCCTCCTCGATGAGACGCCGCGGACCGACCTCGGCGGGCTGACGTTCGCCCGGTTGACGGGGCGGTTGATCGGAACGTCCGGAGCAGCGGGTCCGCAGGACCTCGCGGCCCACTTCGGGCTTCCGCGCGACGCGAAGCCGGTGACCGACCTCGAATGGCTCGGCTTGACAAGCGGTGACCCGCTCCCGGCGGGCGCCGACACGCTCCTCGACGTTCTCGCGCGGCGGATGCTCGAGAAGATGCAATACGCGCCGGGCGAACGTGACATGCTCGTCATGCAGCACGAGTTCGTGGTCGAGAGATCGCACGGACGGGAGAAGATCACGTCGACCCTCGTCGACTACGGGATCCCGAACGGGGACTCCGCGATGTCCCGGCTGGTCGGGCTCCCGGCGGCGATCGCCGCACGGCGGATCCTCGACGGGACGATCGACCTCGTCGGCGTGCAGGTCCCGACGAGTCCGTCAATCTATGAACCGGTCTTGGGGGAACTCGCGGGGATGGGCGTCGCGTTCGAGGAGACGGTCTCGCCGATCCAGCGATAGGGGGGCTCAATAGACGGGGAGGTCGGGATCGACCTCCGTCGCCCACGCACTGATCCCGCCCTCGAGATTCCGGACGCGCGAGTAGCCGGCGCGGCGCAGCCGGGCGACCGCCCGCGCCGAGCGGCGGCCGGTGCGACAAACGAGGACGATCTCGGCGTCAGGATTGAGCTCGTCTCGTCGGGACTCGAGATCGCGGACTGGAATCAGGGTGGAACCGGGAATCCGCGCGATCGCCCACTCCCCCGGTTCGCGGACATCGACGATCCGGATCGGTTCCCCGGCGTCGAGCCGTCGCTTCAGCTCCGCGACGCCGATCGACGGGACGTCATTGGGCGCGCTGCATCGATCACCGACGTCGACGAGCTCAATCGATCGGCGGTCGACGCCCGTTCCGCAAGTCGGGCAGTTCGGGTCCCTGCGGACTTCGAATGCCTCGAACCGCGCCGAGAGGGCGTCGTAAGTGAGCAAGCGGCCGATGAGTGGGGCCCCGACGCCGGTCAGCCGCTTCACGACCTCCGTCGCCTGCAGGAGACCGATCGTCCCCGGGACGACGCCGAGGACACCGGCCTCTGCACACGTCGGGACCTCGTCGAGCGGGGGCGGCGTCGGGAACAAGCAGCGGTAGCAGGGGCCGTCGGTGTCGGCGAAGACGCTGACCTGGCCCTCGAAGCGGAGGATCGCCCCGTAGACGAACGGGACGCCCTGCAGGAGGGCCACATCGTTGATCAAATAGCGGGCAGGGAAGTTGTCGGTCCCGTCGACGATCAAGTCGTATCCCCGAGCGATCCGCTGTGCAGTCCCGGCGAGGAACGCCTCGTCGATCGCGACGACCTCTATGTCGGGGTTGAGATCGGCGAGCCGACGCCTCGCTGACTCGACCTTCGGGATCCCCAGGGTTGCCGTCCCGTGGACGACTTGGCGTTGGAGGTTGGAGAGGTCGACCGGATCGGGGTCGACGAGGCCGATCCGCCCGACGCCGGCCGCCGCCAAGTAGAGCGCGATCGGGCTCCCGAGTCCGCCGACGCCGACGAGGAGAACGCTCGACTGCTTCAACCGTCGCTGCCCCTCGAGCCCGAACTCCGGGAGGACGAGGTGTCGACTGTATCGCTGGAACTCTCTCGGGGAGAGGCCGCCTCGATCGGATCGCTCGGTCACGCAGGTCCCCTCCTATCCGCGGTCGTCCCCTGCCGATCGGCGATCCGCGTTCGACGGCGGCGGAGAATTCCTCGGCGCGGTGCGAACAACGCGGCGGCGAGGAAGAACGCGACCGCGACCAAGACGATGGCTGCCCCGGACGAAATCCCGGTGTAGTAGGAGAGATACAGACCCGTGACTCCGGAGAGAGCGCCAACGGCCGCCCCGACTGCCATCATCGCCGGGAGCCGACGCGTCAACAGGTAGCCCGTCGACGCGGGGGTAACGAGCATCGCCAGCATCAGGCCGACGCCGACCGTCCGGAGGGATGTGACGACGGCAATGGCGACGAGGACGAGGAGCAGGTACTGGTAGAACGATGTCGGGAGGCGGAGCGTCGAGGCGAGCGTTGGGTCGAACGAGACGACGAGCAGCTCCTTGTAGAACGCGAGGACGATCAGCAGGACGAGCCCTCCGAGGGCCGCGATGACCCAGAGGTCCCAGGCGGTGACGCCGAGGATATTCCCGAACAGGAAGTGAACGAGGTCGACGGCGAACCCACGAACGGTCGAAATCATGGCGATCCCGAGCGCGAACATCCCGGCAAACACGATTCCGATCGCTGCGTCCTCACGGACCCGGGTCCGCTGGGCAATCCATCCGATTCCGATTGCGACGGCGATCCCGGTGCCGAGCGCCCACCAGAACAAGGCTCTGCGATCTCCCCGTCCTGCGGTGAGGAACCCGGCTGCGATCCCCGGGAGGATCGAGTGGGCGAGCGCATCGCCGAGGAACGCGATCCCGCGGAGAACGACGTACGCGCCGATCACGGCGCAGACCACGCCGACCAAGACCGCGGCGACCAGACCGCGCTGCATGAACGGGTACTGGAACGGCGCGATCAGGGGATCAAGCCACGCCATCTGGATCCCCTCCCGTGCACGCCGTGTCGCTGATCACCATCAGGCCGCCGTCGCTCTGGACAAGGCGCAGGCAGCTCCCGTACGCCTGTCGGAGGTTCTTCGGCGTGAAGACGTCGGACGGCGGGCCGAACCCGATCGCGCGCCCGCGGAGGAGCAGGACGACATCGAACTCGGCGGCGGCGATACCGAGGTCGTGCAGCGCGACGACGAGGGTCAGCTCCCGCAGGCGCTCGCCCCGGATCAGGGCGAGGATCTCGTCGCGCGAATGGACGTCGAGGCCAGCGAACGGTTCGTCCATCAGCAGGATCTCGGCCTGCTGGGCGAGCGCGCGGGCGATGAACATCCGCTGCTGTTGGCCGCCGGACAGCGTTTCGATTGGGCGGTCGGCGAGATCGGACAACTCGACCGCGGCGAGCGCCCCGCGGACCTCGTCGTGGTCGATGTTGCGCGGGCGCCGGATCGCCCCGATCCGACCGGTTCTCCCCATCATCACCACGTCGTAGACCGTCACGGGGAAGCGCTGGTCGACCTGGCTGCGCTGCGGGAGGTATCCGATGCAAATGTGGCGGGACGGACCGTGTCCGTGGACCCGGACCGTTCCGAGATCGGCTGAGAGAACGCCCGCGATCGCCTTGAGAAGGGTGCTCTTGCCCGCACCGTTCGGACCAACGACGGCCAGGTGCTCCCCGGGGAGCAGGTCGAATCGGACGTCGGACAACGCGGGCGAACCATCGTAGGAGACTGAGAGATCACGTACAGAGAGAGCCGGCGCGGCCGGATCGTGGACGACGCTTCGTCGGCCGGTCCAGATCATCGTGGGTCTCCCAACGCGGCGACGATCGCCGCGACGTTGTAGCGCATCAGGTCGATGTACGTTGGGGCGCCATCGCCCGGTGCACTGAGCGATCCGGTGAAGAGCGGAACGACCGAAATCCCAGTGTCCGCTGCGACCCGCTCGGCCAGCTCGGGGCGAGCCGTCGTCCCGACGAAGACCGCCCGCACGCCGAGTTCGAGGATCCGGTCCTCCAGCTGCGCGATCTCGCGTGCCGACGGATCCGCCAGCGTACTGAATCCGGGAAGGACGGCGCCGACCTCCTCGAACCCGTAGCGAGCGGAGAAATGGCCGAGGACGGCGTGGTCGGTGACGAGCCGCCGCCGGTCATCGGGGATCGCGGAGAGCGCGGCAACGATCCACTCATCCAGCGCCCTCAGCGCGTCGACGTAGCGTTCCGCACGATCGGCGTAGAGGGGGGCGTGGTTCGGATCCCGCTCCGACAGGACCGACGCGATCACGTTCGCCCAGATCGCGACGTTCGACGGATCGAACCATACGTGCGGGTCCCACCCGCCCGCGGGATCGTGCTCGTCTTCGTCTGCGCGCTCCGGATTGTCCGCCGGCGCGAGTTCGAGTCTCGGGACCGACTCGGCGAGCGGAACGATCCGTCCCTGCGCGTTCGACAGCACCGGCGCAAGCCCCTCTTCGAGCCCGAGCCCGTTCGCGAAGATGATATCTGCCTCGACGATCATCACGACATCCCGCGGGGTCGGTTCGAACGCGTGCGGATCGACGCCGACCGGGAACAGGACGGTCAGATCGATCTCCTCGCCGCCGATCCGAGCGACAACGTCCCCGATGATCGTCGTCGTGGCGACGACGCGGACCGATCCGGCGCCAGCGACGCCGAGGGCTCCCGCTGCCACTGATCCGAGGATCAGCCCGACAACAAGCAGGATTCGCCACATAACGATTCTCCTCCTTGGTTCGACGGACCATTGTAGTCGTCGCCGCGTGGTTTGTCGTTGACCGCCTCTTGCGGACCGTTTAAGGTACGATGCGCTGGGAATAGAAGGAGGGCGGACGATGTCGAGGCGAGAGTGGGCGCGAGCCGCTGGGACCGCGGTCGCGATCTTGGGCGTCTGGACGACGGCGGTCGCGGCCGTCCTCTCCCCGTGCGACTACACGCCGGAGAGGAGCGCGTTCAGCGCGCTGTCGCTCCAGGGGAGTCTGCAGTGGTACGACGGTGCGGATGCCGGGGGCGGGCTCTTCCACAGCACGGCGACGGCAGACTACGTCCGGTTCCACCAGTCCGCGCTGTTCGGGTACCGGATCGATGGAGCGGTCGACGCGGCTTGGACGCCGGGCGCGTTCGCTCTGGATGCGGCTGTCACGGGGGACGTGAAGTGGTACATCGAAGGAGACGCGTTCACGATCGGCGTCGCTGATCTTCGATCCACGGGGATCTTGGATTGGACGCTCGACGTGACGGCGGGGCTCGGGGCCGGCCGCTTCCGCGACGTCACTCCCCTCGCCCTTGCGATTCGCGTGCAGAACGCGCTCATCGATGCGGGGATCCTGCTCGCGCCGGTGACCGATGACGTTCTCCAGGAGGTCGCCCACACGATCGGGGATCCCGCGCTCGCGAACGCCGACCGGATCCTGGCGTTGGAGGGGATTCTCGTTCGAACGGGACTCGTGCGGGACGACGCGCTTGGCGCCGAGGGCGTCTTGGGGATGGAACGGGTCCTGACGGCGACCGGAGACGCGCGCCTGTGTGGATGGGATGCGCAGGTTCGCGCCGGCGGTTCGCTTCGGACGAGCGGCGGGTTCGCGGTGTCGGAGGTGATCGTGCTCTCCGGGAACTACGCGATCGTCCCCGACCCGGTCTCCCAAGGGCGGGCGACCGCTCGGCTCGTCTTCGGCCTCGGGGGGAGCGACCGATACGGCCTCGACCTCTCGGCCAGCTATCTCCGGCGATTGGGCGACGAATGGCGCCTGCGGCTTGGATACGCGTTCAGTCGGAACCACGGGTGGTCAGATCCGGAGGAGCAGGTCGATCAGCATCGGTTGTGGGGGAGCCTGCTCGTTCAACTCTCGGCGCAGCTCAGCTTGAGCGCCGACGGGGAGATCCGATATCGGACGAGGGATGCTGAGGCGTCCCGCTCGCTGTTCATCCGCCTCGATTATGACGTATTCTGAGTCGATGGACCGAGTTCTCCACGTGACGGGGCTGAGGAAGTCATTCAAGGGGCGCCAGGCGCTCTCCGGCGTCGACCTGACCGTCCCTCGGGGACGTGTCTTCGGTCTTCTCGGGCCGAACGGGGCGGGGAAGTCGACCCTGATCCGAATCCTGTGCGGACTGCTCCGGCCGGACGCGGGGGAAGCGTACATCCTCGGCTGGCGGGTGCCGAACGCCCGGATCCAATCGCAGATCGGCTACATGCCGCAGGAGACCGCGCTGTACGATGATCTGACGGTCGACCAGAATCTCCGCTTCTTCGGCGAGCTCTACGATCTGCCCCGGTCGGGAATCCGCGAGCGGTCCCGAGAGCTCCTCGAGTTCGTTCAGATGACCGACCGGGGCGACCAGCGGCTCGGGACGCTCTCCGGCGGGATGCAGCGTCGAGTCTCACTGGCGGTCAGCCTTCTACACAAGCCGCGCCTCCTCTTCCTCGACGAACCGACGTCGGGAGTCGACCCGCGGCTCCGGCGGACGCTCTGGGATCATTTCGCACGACTCGCTGAGGAGGATGTCACGGTTCTGGTGACGACGCACTTGATCGAAGAGGCCGTGCGGTGCGACATGTTGGCCGTCCTCAGCCAGGGGAGGCTCCTCGTTCAAGGGACGGCGGACGAGATCCGAAGGCAGACGGGGACCGACGACCTCGAGGACGCGATGATCGCGCTCCAAGAGGGGGAGGCGGCGGAATGAAGAGCCTGGCGGTCACGAAGAACATCCTGCGACGGATCGGGCAAGATCAGCGGACGCTCATCCTGATCGCCTTGATCCCCCTGTTCTTCGTCCTTCTCTATGGCTATTCGTTTTCCGGAAAGCCCCAGCACCTGAGGATCATCCTCGTCAACCAGGACAACGGCCTCGCGTCGGTCCGCACCGCTGAGGTGGGACGGATCACCCTCGAGATGAAGATCGCCCGGCAGATCATCGATGGCCTCGACCAGGAGCTGTTCGATGTCGTCGAGATAGACGATCCCGACGCCGCTCGAGCGCAGGTCGAGCAGGGAGGAACATGGGCCGCGATCGTCTTCCCGCAGAGCTTCTCTCACGCGGTCCTGAACGAGGCGCTCCGCGTCGGCGGAGAGCGGACGACGACCTACGGGAACCGGACCGTCCGGCTTCTCCCGCCGACGGACGCCACGGACGGACCGTCCGCCTCGTTGACCCTTGACGACAGCAATCCGATGATCACTTCGGCGATCCTCGAGGGGTTGAAGTCGACGGTGGAGCGGATCCTGGCCGGTCAACAACGGGCGCTGTCGCCGGACGCTGTCCTTCAGACACGGCTTCTCTATGGAGGCTCGATCCGCGCCCTCGACTACACTGCGCCGGGGATCATCGGGTTCGCGATGACGCTGATCACCGTCATGCTGACGTCGATCTCGATCGTCCGCGAGCGGACGGCCGGTACGTTGACGCGCGTCCTGGTCGCACCGATCCGTCCGTGGCAGGTGACTCTTGGGTACACGACGGCGTTCACCGGGATCGCTCTCTTCCAGGTCGGCGAGCTGTTCCTCGTCTCGACGCTGTTGTTCCACATCCGTTTCGTCGGAAGCCCGGCGTGGGTTGCAGTGATCATCGTCCTGTTCACGGTCGGGCTCCAGGGGATCGCGACTCTGCTCTCGACCGTCGCCCGGAACGAGTTCCAGGCGATGCAGTTCCTGCTCTTCCTGCTGATTCCTTCGCTGATGGTGAGCGGCGTCTTCTGGCCCCTCGAGGCGATGCCGCCCGCGATGCGCCCGCTGTCGTACGCGAGCCCTCTGACGTATGCGAACACCGCATTGCGGCGCGTTATGCTGACCGGATTCGGACCGTCTGAGATCGTCTTTGAGCTGTCGGTCCTCGCTGGCTTCGCGGTCATCATGCTCGGCCTCGCGATCGTTTCCATGCGACGTCAGGCGTTCTCCGCATAGCGGCGTCTTCACATCTCTGCCACAAGATCGATCGAGATCGTTCATTCGCCGGAGGTACGCTCGATGCTGGCAGAATGAAAGGAGAACCGATCATGAGAGCAATGCGTACGCGAATGAGTCGATGGACCGTTCTCGCGGCGCTGGTCGGCCTCGTCGGGGGGATCCCGGCGAGCGGCCAGATCGCCGTCGCGACGGATGAGATCCCCCTCCAGATGGTCGTCCTCGTCAATCGGCTGGAGCTCTCTGCGGAGCAGATGAGAAGCCTGCACAGTGCCCTCTCCGGGGTTCTCGAGGACGTGCGGGCTCTCGAGACGCGCCGGGCGACGTTCGTCGAAGAGATGATTGCATTCACCGGGGCGGCCGACGAACTCGATGCGCGGCTCGCTGCGTTCTGCGCCGAGACGGCCGGTGAGACGAGCGCCCTCTGGGAGAAGACAGCGGCCGCGGTCGACACGATCAAGGGGACGTTGACCTACAAACAGGGCGAGATTCTGTGGCCGTTGCTTGCGGGGCTTCTCCGCGAAGAGATGCCGCCATCGACGGCGTCCGATCGAGCGATCCGACTGGGGGATCGGGACGGGGCGACGAGCCGGATGGGACAGATGCAGCGCAGGATGCTGTTCGGTTCGCCGGATGACGCGACCGCGGTGCGGAAGCAGATCGCCGACCGACTCCGAGACAGGCTCGGAGTGAGCGGCGGAGAGGCGGACGATGAGGGTGCTGCACCGGGCGCGGTCCGGGCGATGATGGGACACCGGGCTGCCGTCACGATGGGCGCACGTGGCGACGGCCTTGTTGTTCGGATGGCGCGTGCGGGGATCGGCGCTCGCGAGATGCGCTTCGAGCGACTCGAGCAGCTGGTGAGGATCCTCGAGCTGAAGCTGGGATCGATCTAGCGACGCGGAGCGACCGCGGACTCACCTTGCGCGGGGCGCGCCCGATCCGGGTGCGCCCCGGTGCATCTTTCTTTCCTATGCGGCTTTTGGATGGGCGACGCGGAGAGTGAACCGGAAGTGTGCACCGCCCTCCGGGCGGTTTTCGGCGTAGATCCGCCCGCCGTGCGCTTCGATGAGGGCCTTGGCGATCGCCAATCCGAGGCCGGCCCCGCCCCGGTCGCTCGAGCGCGGGGCGTCCGACCGGTAGAAGCGGTCGAAGACGCGTTCGAGGGCGGAAGGGGAGAGCCCGGGACCGCTGTCGGAGACGGAGACCTCCACCAGATCGGGGTCCGACAGGCGGGCGCCGACCCGGACCGCTCCCCCCGTCGGCGTATGGCGGATCGCGTTTGCCAGAAGGTTCAGCAGCACCTGTTCGATCCGCTGCGGATCCGCGTTGACGTGCGGGAGCTCCTCGTCGAGGGCGAGATCGATGTGCAGTCCGGAGTCCTCGATTTCGACGCCGATCGTCGCCAGGATCCCCTCGACGATCTGATCGAGTCGGCAGGGGGTCAGGCGGATCGACAGCGCGCCGGCATCGGCAAGGGCGAGCTGATGCAGATCGTTGACGAGCCGGGTGACGAGCAGAATCCTATTGTGAAGCGCGGCGAACGTCTCCTCGTTCGCGACGATCAGACCGTCGCGCATCGCTTCGAGCGTCGTCCGTAATGCGGTGATCGGGGTCCTCAATTCGTGGGAGACGTCGGCGATCATCCGCTGTTTCGCGGTCTCCGCCCGCTCGAGGCTCGCTGCCATCTCGTTGAACGAATCCGCGAGGTGTCCGAGGACGTCGGATGATTCGATCGTCACGCGTTCCCGAAGGTGGCCGTCGGCGATTCGGCGAGTCGCGATGTCGAGGCGATTCAGAGGGCCGATCAGCTGGCGGAAGAGAAGCCAGCCGAGGACGATTCCGACGACGCCGACCGCGAGCGCCGCGAGCCAGAGCGACCGCCGGGTGGCGCGGAGGAACCCCTCTTCGAGGGGATTGCTCCACGGAATCAAGCGGAGCGAGACGAGCGTCCACGTTCCCGACCCCGGCACGGAGAGCGCTTGCCCCTGAGCGAGTTGTGCAGAGGTCAATCGGCGGCCCTTCAGCCGCTCGTCCGGCGACGAGACGATGCGCCCATCCGGGTCGGCGAGGGCGATCGGGATCTCCTGGGAGGAGCGCTCGAGCAGTTCGACGACGGCGTCGATGCTCCCTGACCGTTGGTAGTAGACGACGATCAACTGGAGCAGGAGCTGATCCTGTCGGCTCAACGGGCGGACGGCGTAGTCGACGAATGCTTGTTTGACCGACTGGTGGATGAACCAGTAGCCGAGGACCGTCATCAGGGCGATGACCACGGCGAACGACAGTGTCAGCTTTGCCTGGAACGACAGCCGGCGAAGAGGCGTCCTCATGGTTCGCCCCTCTTGGCAAGTCGGTAACCGACGCCGAAGACCGTCAGCAAGTACTGCGGGTTTCGCGGATCGGGCTCGATCTTCTGACGGAGGCGTTTGATATGCGAGTCGACAGCTCGTTCGAAGCTCCCATATGTGTCGCCCCGCACCGCCTCCAACAGCTCGAGCCGCGTGAAGACGCGCCCGGGATGAGTCATCAGGAACGCCAGCAGGTCGAACTCCATCGCTGTTGGCTCGATGGGAGAACCATTCAGCCAGACGCGGCGCTGATCCTGGTCCAGGCGAAGGGGGCCGACCTCTAGAACCGCCGGCCGGGCACCGGCTGCGCGTCGGAGAACGGCGCGGACGCGTGCCTCCAGTTCGCGCGCGCTGAACGGTTTCACGACGTAGTCGTCGGCACCCGCCTCAAGCCCGATCACCCGATCGGTCTCATCGGCGCGCGCGGTCAGCATGATGATCGGGACCGGCGAAGTCTGGCGAATCCGCTCGGCGACAGAGAGCCCGTCGATCGCAGGGAGCATCCAGTCGAGGATGATCAAGTCCGGATGGTGCGCTTCGAACTGGGCGATCGCTTCCTCGCCATTGCCGGCCGAGATCACTTCGAACTGCGCGCTTTCCAGGTAGCTGCAGATCGATTGAACGACCCAGGCTTCGTCGTCGACGACCAGGATTCTAATTCCCATCAGGATCTACCGCTCCGAGTATACGGCACCCGCCCGCTTCATTCCGCCCGCACAACGCGGGCGCCGGATTGTTCCGGGTGGGCTCCCTGCTTATCGTTAGGGATCGGCCGGCGTGCACGCCGGGATGCGCAAGCGGAGCGGAAAGGAGGGCGAAGTGCTCGGCAGGCAGCGACTGAAGGAGATCGCCGATCGCGTGCTGGGAGCAGCGAAGGCGGACCAGACGGAGGTGGTTGTGACCGCCGTAGACGGGTATCTGACGCGGTTCGCGGCGAACGCGATTCACCAGAACGTCTCGGAGAGGAACGTCATCGTCCGCGTGCGGGCGGTCGTCGATCGAAGGATCGGTGTCGCGTCGGGGAACGATCTCTCTGCGCCGGGCCTCCAGCGACTGGCGAGGGAGGCGAAGGCAATTGCGGGGCTTCAACGGGCGAACCCCGAATTCCGCTCGCTCCCTGAGCCGCGCCCGCTACGGGAGGTCGATGCGATCGTTGAGCGGACGGCGGAATGTACACCGAAGGACCGGGCAGCGGCAGCGGCAACCGTCATCGGCTGTTCGGCGCGCCAGGGGATCGAGGCTGCAGGGGCTGTGTCGACGGAAGCGGAGGAGATCTATGTCGGGAACTCGTTCGGTGTCTCGGCCTACCACGGGCGGACGGTCGCCGGGATCGTGGCGGTGGCGATGAGCGAGGACAGCTCGGGGTACGCGGCGGACGCGGCCCTCGACGTCGACGACCTCGATCCGGCGGGGATCGGCCGAACGGCCACGGAGAAGGCGCTGCGAAGCCGCCGGCCGACCTCGCTCGATCCCGGGGACTACACCGTGATCCTCGAGGAAGACGCTGTCGCGGACATCCTCTTCTATCTCGGGTACCTTGGGCTCGGGGCGCTCTCCGTGCAGGAAGGCCGGAGCTTCCTGTGCGACCGGTTCGGGAAGGCGGTCACCGGTGAGCGAATTACGATCTGGGACGACGGACTCGACCCGCGCGGGTTCGTGATGCCGTTCGATTTCGAAGGCGTCCCGAAGGAGAAGGTGGTGCTGATCGAGAACGGGATCGCTCGAGCCGTCGTCCACGATACATTCACCGCTGGACGCGAGGACGGCGCTCACTCGACCGGCCACGCGCTACCCGCACCGAACACCCTGGGGCCGATCCCCGTGCACTTGTTCCTCGCGCCCGGCGAAGCGACAAAAGAAGAGATGCTCTCATCGACCGATAGAGGAATCTGGGTGACGCGGTTTCACTACACGAATCCGGTTCACCCTGTGCGAGCGATCCTGACCGGGATGACGCGGGACGGCACGTTCCTGATCGAGGGGGGAGAGATCACGCGCCCGCTGCGGAACCTCCGGTTCACTCAGGCGATCCTCGACGCATTCGCCAACGCCGAGGCGATCGGGCGATCGCTGAAGACCGTCAAGCAGGACTGGGGCAACTTCGCCGTCTGCGCGCCGGCGATGAAGATCCACGGCTTCCGGTTCACGGGGACGACGGAATTCTGATCCAGGAAAGGAGACAAGCCATGCGGGAGTACACCGACCGAGCGATCGATCGGGCGCGGGCAAAGGGGGCAACGTACGCCGATATCCGGATTGTTCGCCGGCAGACGCAGGAGATCACGGTGAAGAACGGCGTGGTACAGGCACTATCGTCCGAGGACGACAGCGGTTTCGGCGTCCGCGTTCTCGCTGACGGTGCGTGGGGGTTCGCCTCGAGTAACCGACTCAGTCGGGAGGAGATCGACCGCGTCTCCGCGCTGGCAGTCGCGATCGCGAAGGCGAGCGCGACTGCGAAGATGCACGACGTCGATCTAGGGGCGCCCGAGGTGCACGTCGACACGTACCGAACGCCGGTCCACGTCGACCCGTTCGCTGTTTCGCTCGAGGACAAGATCTCGCTTCTCCTCGAGGCGGACAAGGAATCCCGTGCTGTGCCCGGGATCGCCGTGGTGACCGGGTCGCTCGGGTTCCTGCGGACTACGAAGACGTTCGCGAGCAGCGAGGGGAGCTGCATCGAGCAGGAAATCATCGAGAGCGGACTCGGGTTGACCGTCTATGCGGTCGCTCGCGGTGAGATGCAGCAGCGATCGTACCCCAACTCGTTCGGCCGGAATCAGGGAACGGCTGGATACGAGTTCATCGTCCACTGGGATCTCGCCGGGAACGCACGTCGAATTGCCGAGGAGGCGGTTGCCCTTCTCTCCGCCCCGCAGTGCCCGAGCAGGACGACGACGGTGATCCTCGACGGCCCGCAGCTTGGTCTTCAGATCCACGAATCGTGCGGTCACCCGATCGAGCTCGACCGCGTGTTCGGGACCGAGGCCGCGTTCGCCGGCACAAGCTTCCTGACCCCCGAGAAGCTCGGGTCGTTCCGGTACGGCTCCGAGATCGTCCACATCGTCTCCGATGCGATCACTCCGAGCGGACTGGGGACGTACGGCTACGATGACGAAGGGGTCCCGGCGCAGCGGACGGATATCGTCAAGGACGGGGTTTTCGTCGGCTACCTGACCTCCCGGGAGACCGCCGCACGGTTGCGCGGGATCCGGCCAGCCGCGCCCGCCCGCTCGAACGGCGCAATGCGAGCCGACGGCTGGAATCGACTTCCGATCATCCGGATGAACAACGTCAGTCTGATGCCCGGGGAGTGGACGCTCGAGGACTTGATCGCCGACACCGACGAGGGGATCTACCTGGTGACGAACAAGAGCTGGTCGATCGACGATCGGCGTCTGAACTTCCAGTTCGGAACCGAACTCGCGTACGAGATCGTCAACGGACGACTCGACCGGATGGTGAAGAACGCGACGTACACGGGAATGACCCCGGCATTCTGGGCGGGATGCGACGGGATCTGCAACGCGGACCACTGGCATGTCTGGGGAACGCCGAACTGCGGGAAAGGACAGCCGATGCAGGTCGCCCATACCGGCCACGGGGCCGCCCCGGCCCGGTTTCGAAACGTCCAGGTCGGCGTGATGTAGTGCCTCCTGATCGGCCCGTCCCGCCGGGACCATCGATTCCGCTGTGCCGTGCCGTCTGCGTCTCCCGCTCATGACGAGGGTGGCCGGGAGGGGGTGACGTGATCCTCCAGTCGTCAACCGATCTCGTATCCGAGGGAGCGGATTTTGCTCTGTACTGCATCGGCCGACCGGTGCAGCGCGTCGGCTTCCTCGTTGGCGAGCGGGATCTCGAGAACCTCTTGAACACTGGAGCGTCCGACGACGGTCGGAAGGCTCATGTAGATCTCCCTGAGGGCGTACGCGGCGGGAATGAGCGTCGAGATCGGGAGGATCGACCGTTGATCCTGGAGGATGATCTCGACGATCTGACCGAGATCCGTAGTGACGGCGCAACACGTGGCCTACTTGCGCGCGATGATCTCATCAGCGGCATCGCGTGTCCGGATGAACAGCCGGTGTCGCGTGACCGGCCCGAAAGCGCACCCCGCGCGGGGCGCAGAAGTTATCGAGCGGGACCCCGGCTACCGTCGCCCGGGAACGAGCTCGGCACGACGAGCGCCGAAGCACCTCGCCGACTCAGTGCCGGTCCCCACACCGGCCGCCAGGCTGAAGTCCGTCGGGCAGAGGATCCTTCGAGCCGGGAGCATGCTGGGGTACCTCCATCGGAGATCGATGATCGGCCCCGCGGGAAAATGAGACGCCTGCGGGACATCGCGGGCTTGATAAGAGAGCTTCGTTGAGAGACGAAAAGGAGGGACGGGACTGCGCGGGCGAGTGCAACCGGCGCCGGGGCTCAGGCCGCGGGTGCAACTGAACCGGAGGGGCCGCGTTTTGCCATCCCTCGATAGAGGGCGTCGACATTCTCCCGCCGGCAAAGCTCAGATCCCGCAGTCATCACCGCTGCGGCACCGGCGGCGACGCCGAGCCGAACGGCCTCTGCGACCGGCAGCCCTCGCGCCAATCCAGTTGCGATACCGGCGACGGTGCTGTCGCCCGCGCCGACTCGGCTCTCGATCCGGACCGTCGGCGCCGGAATCCGTTCGAACGTGGAGCTCGTCGCGTATGCAACCCCCGCTGCTCCCATAGAAACGACCAAGTGTTCAGCGATTCCGGAGTCAATGATCCGCCGAGCGGCAACCTCGATCTCCCGGTCGTCGACGAGCGAGTGGCCGACGAGCGACTCGAACTCGCGCAGGTTCGGTTTGATCAAGAAGACGGGCTGTTCGCCGGGGGCGGCGAGCGCGGAACCCGACGTGTCGAGAATCATGCGAACGCCCCGGTTGCTCGCGGTGCGATGGAGTCGAACGTAGAAATCGTCGGGCACGTCGGGGGGGAGGCTTCCGCTGGCGACGATGTAGTCGCTTCCCCGGCTGAGCTCGTCGACCGCCGCAAGGCAGGCGGACCACTCCGCTCTCACGAGAGCCGGTCCGGGGAACGAGAATCGATACTGCTGACCGGTTTCGGTCTCGTGGATCATCAGGCTCTCGCGGCATTCTCCCGAGATCGGGATCGGGCGGGTCATTACCTCCTCGGCGCGGAGCAGCGCCTCGATCCGATCTCCGTTTGTTCCACCGCGAATGTAGACGGCGATTGCCGGCTCCCCGAGCCGCGAGATCGCACGGGCGACGTTGATTCCTCCTCCTCCCGGCTCCAACCGAACGGCAGTGCATCGAAGCTTTCGATCCGGGACGACGTGGGAGACCGCTGTGCTCTTGTCGACGGACGGATTCAGAGTCAATGTGATGATCGGCTTCATTCCACCCTCTCTCGCGAAGCTCGCAACGGCGGAGGAGCCTCTTCCCCGGTTGAATGAGTGGCAGTGTAGGAGAACATCGCGCTGCGGTCAACGCGCGCGACGTCCGAGAAGGTGCGCGAAGCCCGACGCGGGCTGTACAGGATCGCTCGTGCCATCAGCCGCTACGAGCGGCGTGGTGTGGTTGTCGCGCCGGGCCAATCCCCACTGCTGTATTGAAGGCGATATGATGACGACCGGCTTGATCATCGCTGGCAACCTGTACGGGTTCATCGAGTTCGCGCAGGGGCGGGATCGTCCTGTCGAGCGGTTCATTCGAGAGGATCGGGAGCTCGTCAACCGGCATCTTCACAGCCACCCGGTGTTCGCGAAGTTCCTCGGCGACACGTTCGTGTACATCTACGACTTGGAGGGCTCGACTGCCTTTGCTGGAAACGTCCTTCACTCGGCGACGGTCCTCCAGGAGGCCTACCGCCGAGCCGCCCGCGAATCGAGCGACGTGCTGTACCTGTTGGGACGCGCGAGTCGGGGTGGACTCCCCGAATGCCGCGGGCTCGGGATCGCGGCCGGACATGTCTTCCTGTTCGACGACCTTCGTCACGAAGAAGATGCGGCGTGCGGGCCTTGCGTGTCCGTACTACCGGTTCTGGCCGATCGTCGGGTTGGCTCGACCCGACAGTGGAATGATCCGCGCGCAATGCCGAAAGAATGGAACGGGGCGGCCCTTGCCACCCCGTTCTACTTGCCGTGAGATGTCGGCTATTTCTTGTCCGCCGGCTTCTTCTTGTCCGTCGGCTTCTTTGACGGTGTACTGCTCTTGGAACTGCCGCAGCAAGCCATGGGCCCGCCTCCTTTGTCGGCGATAATAATCGCGACGAGAAGCAGCATAGCGCAAATCCGCCCGCAGTCAAGTCCTTCGAATTCCGTATCCCGTCTGTGTTATCGATGAACGGATTATGTCGTTCGGATCAGGGTTCTCGAGGCCGCGGTATTGGCGATCGGTAGAACAACGCCGCGCGAGGACGATCGGATGTGCGGCAGGCCATGCGCAGGAGCCGCTAGCCGTGTATTCTGGCGGCGGCCGGCCAGGAAGCCGGCCGGAAAGGAGTCGGACGAATGAAGGAGGCCGTTCATCGAATTCCGGGGCTTGTTCTCGTCGACCACGGCTTCCGCGTTCCACTCGATCACGACGCGCCGGACGGAGAGACGATCCGGGTGTTCGCTCGAGAGGTCAGCGCGGCCGGCCGGGGGACGGACGATCTGCCGTGGCTCGTCTACTTGCAGGGGGGGCCAGGATTCCCCTCGCCCCGACCGACGGCGCGTAGCGGGTGGTTGAAGCGCGCCCTGCAGGACTACCGAGTGCTGCTGCTCGACCAGCGAGGGACGGGGCGGAGCACCCCTCTCACGGCGCAGACGCTCTCGTCGTTTCCGTCCCCGGAGCGTCAGGCTGCGTACCTCCGGAGCTTCCGCGCCGATGCGATCGTTCGCGACGCTGAATCGATCCGGAAGGAGATCCTCGGACCGGACGGACGCTGGACGATCCTTGGACAGAGCTACGGTGGGTTTTGCGCTCTCCGCTATCTGTGCAGCGCGCCGGACGGCTTGGCGGGGGCGATCTTCACAGGCGGCCTTCCGCCGCTCGACCACCCGATCGACGATATCTACCGGGCCACGTACCGGCGCGTGGTCGAGAAGAACGAGAGGTTCTACGAGCGCTACCCTGACGATGTCGAGCGCGTTCGAGCGATCGTTGACGTCCTGCTTGAACGTGCTGTGCTGCTCCCGACCGGCGACCGCCTTACCCCGCGGCGGTTCCAGCAGCTCGGCATCGGTCTCGGTGCGAGCGACGGATTCGAGTCCGTGCATTATCTCCTCGAGGAAGCGTTTGTAGAGGGTTCTCGCGGGCGTGAACTGAGCGATGTCTTCCTATGGCACTTCGAACACGCGTTCTCGTTTCAGACGAATCCCATCTACGCAATCCTTCACGAGGCGATCTACGCGGAGGAAGCAGCGACTCGGTGGTCGGCCGAGCGGGTTCGATCGGAGTATCCGGACTTCGATCCCGTTGCAGGTGGGCGCATCCTCTTCACTGGGGAGATGATCTACCCTTGGATGTTCGACGAGCAGCGGGGGCTTCGGCCGTTGAAGGCGGCTGCCGAGATCCTCGCCGAGGCGCCCGACTGGCCGCGGTTGTACGATCGCGGAGCTCTCGAACAAAACGAAGTCCCCTGCGCAGCTGCGGTCTACTACAACGATATGTACGTCGAACGGGCGTTTTCCGAGGAGACGGCCACTGTCGTACGAGGGCTACGCGCCTGGATCACGAGCGAGTACGAGCACAACGGTCTTCGGATCGACGGGGAGGCTTTGCTCGGTCGGCTGCTCGATCTGCTGCACGGACGGGCATGACATGTCCGTCGAAGTGGGCTGCTAGTCGATGCCCGCCGCAGGCACGGGTTCGGTCATTGGGACGGGGAGGTAGACCTCGTTGATCCGCACGAAGCTCGCCAAGAACCGGCGAGACGTCCACCACTGCGAGATGTGGCTTTGGATCGCTTCGAGTTTCGCTCGGACCGCCCACTCGGGCAGCTCGACCGACTCCCAGGAAGCATCCGTCATGAAGACGGGGAGGAGCTCGAGGGGACGGGTCATGCCCAGTCCACGAGGGGTCGGCCATGCTCCCTCGTAGGAATGGATGAGATAGCAGCGGATCTCCGGGGGGGCGAAGTCGTCCCGAGCGGCGCGTGCCTCCCGGATCGCGGAGATCGTGAACTGGTACCCGGCGCGGTGGTCGGGGTGCGCGTCGAGCGGGTGCGGCGCGTAGACGATCGTCGGCCGGAACAGGAGCAGAACCTGGACCAGGTCGGCCAGAAGATTCTCGCCGGAATAGACCGAACCGGGGTTGAACGCGATCTCTGAGTACTTGGAGACCTGACCTGTGTACGGGCTGCGAAACGGATCGAGCGACTGCCAGTGGCTGCTGAGGAGGGCGGTCAGCCCGCGGTCGGGGTAGTTCAGGAAGATCGCTCGATCCGTCGTCACTCCGAGCCGCTCCAGCGCGCGGACTGCCTCCTTCTGTCGGCGAGAGCCGAGAGCGCGGAACTCGGCGGGCAGATTGAACGGGTGCATCGTGATGAGCCGCTTCCCGGCCACGTTCGCGTCCCCGCTTGTTAGAAAGACGACCAGGACGGAGGCACCGGCGGCCGTCGCCTGAGCCATCGTGCCGCCGACTCCCAGGATGTCGTCGTCGGGGTGCGGAGAGATGACGAGGAGGCGATCGCCGTCGGCGGTTGCCGTCACGGGAACGATGCCTGCCTCCAGCATGACGAACCACAGGACGGGGGACTGGAGGTAGATGTAGAGCCCGATGAGTGACATCGCCCAGACGATGAGGACGCCCATCGTCCAGCGCTTCCACCGCCGCGGGCGGCGCTCGGAGCGAGGCTGTCCTAGCCAGCGCACGGGTCACCCATCGGGTCGCTGCGGATGACGAGCTTGCGTCCGAGGATCAGAACGTCCTTCCCGATCGTCTTCTTCGGTCCGGCGAGCACTGTCCGATATCGGGCGACCTCTCGATAGCCGAGCGCGGCGAAGAACGCACGGGCGGCTGCGTTCTCCGCGTAGACAGAGACGGCAATTCCCGGAATCCCCGATCGACCAGCCTGCTCGGTGAATCGATTGACAAGAGACTGTCCGATACCCCGTCCGCGATACGGCGCCGAAATCCCGATGTGGAAGTGCGCCGGATACTCACCTCGAACACGGCGCCGGGCTGCAAGGCCATTTCGCCATGTTCTCCACCCTGTTCGGATCATGCGGACGGCCGGACACCGGAACAGGGTGCCGCGAAGGCCTGCGCGAAGAACGACTCCGGGCAGGACACGGAAGGCGATCGCTCGTCGACGTGCCTCCGGCCGGAGGTCGCCGGCGAGGTAGCCGACGATCCCCGCGTTCGCTGCGTCGGCGACCCAGAGCGCGTCCGGTGCGACGTCCGTGTAGTAGGCCGTGAGCATGTCGGCGACCAGGGAGAGGTGCCTTGCTAGACAGCGGGCAATGACATCCGGATCGGCGCACGCGACGGCGAGTTCTCGGACGGCGTCCCGGTCTTCCCGGCAGTACCTGCGAACGCTGATCGTCTGGGGGACGCGATTCGCCATGTTCTCCCTCCTCTCGAGGTCGGCGCCTGACGTTCACTCAGTCTATCGCGGCGGGTAGTCCGCGGCCATGCAGCATTGACGACTCTGCACTATGGGGAGCGATCTCCTCCGTGACCGAACGGCTTGACATGGGTCTCGATTTGTGTTAGATATATGTCTAAGTTACACCCTGATGTAACTTAGACTATTGCTGAGAATGGGGATCGGTGATCGATCGATGAGCGGACGAAGCAGTGCGGGCGGGCCGGTGTTGACATGGGATATCGGGACCGCCTACGACTTCTTCCTTAGCCTATGGGTCCTCCACCAGCCCGCGATGTTCAACGTCCGGGGGGCGTGGACGGCTGGAATGCGCGCGCGCCTCGCGAGCGAGGCGCGGGACACGCTGGCGAAGGCACAGGATGCGATCAACGTCCCGGTCCACTGGGTCCACTCCCTCGACGAGCCGAAGAACGTCGAGACGGTTCTTTGGACCCTTGGCCGGATGCCCCCCACCGAGCGAGTGCACGCGCTGATGTGCGGGCCGGAGGAGCGGGGATCGAAGATGGACGAGCTGCTGTCGGCCATCGCTGAGCGGGGGAGATGGACGGATCGGGATCGCCGAGTACTGGCCGATCTTCTCGAGAAGCGGACGGCTCCGGTGAAGCGGCCGAAGAACGAGCGAGTCCAGAACATCCTCGAGGTCTGCGCTGACGCGGCCGGCTTCGGCGAGGCATACCTCGAGGCGCTCCGCGCCTATCAAGAGGTCTTCTTTGCTGAGGAAGAGAAGCGGATCGCTCCGTTTCTCAGCGCGGCGCTCGAGGATGCCCGGTCGCTTGCCGAACGCCTCCCGTTCTCCGACCTGCTCGAGGAGCTCTCCCAAGGGATTCGATACGAGGCGCCGTTTCCGACGGACAAGCTGGTGATCGCTCCATCGTATTGGATTACGCCGTTGATGCTGACCGGGAGAATCGACGCGGACCGGATGCTCCTCCTGTTCGGCGCCCGCTCGTCGGATGCATCGATCGTTCCCGGGGAGACGGTCCCGGATACCCTGATCCACGCGCTGAAGGCCCTAGCGGACCCGTCCCGGTTGAAGATCCTGCGGCTGATCGCGGACGGGCCGGTGGGGACAGCTGAGCTCGCTCGGGTGCTCCGGCTCCGGACGCCGACGGTGATGCACCATCTGCACGCGCTTCGTCTTGCGGGGTTGATCCAAGTGCGCGTGCCGGAAGAAGGCTCGAAAGGAAAGGCGCGCTACACGATCCGGCCGAACGTTGTGTCCGATGTCTTTGAGATGTTGCGGGGGTTCCTGCGCAGCGGAGGTGAGAGGTGAGAGATGAACGCGTTGCCGGTCGGTGGATGAGAATGGCACGAACAGCACAAGATTCCCGTTGGGGAGGAGGTACGAGATGCATCCCGCGTTGATCACAACCGGAACGGCGATCCGCGAGCACCGTCGGCGGATCGAGGAATCCGAGCGTTGCCGGGCCGAGCGATCGGCGCTCCAACGGGCCAGGCTGCGACAGGACGTGCGGCGGGCTGTCCGGAAGTTCCTCAGGCAAAACGGAGATCCCCGGGAACTCACGGGAGAGATCCCCGGGCTAATCCGCTGTGCCGAGCATCGGCGCCCAATCGAAACCGCAAGTGCCTGCCGGGGCTGCGTGTCATCACAATAGAGTTGCGGAACGGCGGGCGGACCGACGGCTGCCAAGCCATCGGGTTCGCCCGCCACCGTCCTCACCGCCAACAGACAGATCGGATGTCGATGGGACGGTTGCGGCCGGTCGGCCGGCCGCATACTCTCCGTGGGGGATTCGCATGGCGAACGAACGAGCCGACCGCGCGATCGAGGCGATGCAGTCCGGCTTCTCCTGCGCCGAGGCGGTCCTTCAGGTCTTCGCCCCGTCGTTTGGGCTCACAGAGGAGACGGCCGTGCGACTCGCCTCCGGGTTGGGCGCCGGGATCGCGCGGACTGGCGCGACGTGCGGCTCGTTGACCGCCGGAGCAATCGTGCTCGGACTGGCGATCGGGCGGAGCGACGCTGCCGATCGAACGGCGAAGGAGGCAACGTATCGTGCCGTGAGAGCGCTATTCTCTCGATTTCGGGACGTTCACGGGGCGACCGACTGCACGAGCCTGCTCGGGGCCGATCTTGGAATTCCGGAGGAGTACGAGCGAATGCTCCGCGAGCGCCTGTTCGACCTCCGGTGTCCGGCGTTCGTTCGGACCGCTGTCGAGTCGATCGAGACGCTCGTGTGCTGACTGGCCGAGCGAGACCAGAGGGCGATCAGAATGTGTCGGACGGCTCTGTTGGCGGGCTGAGTCTTGCGGAAGATCATCTCGCTCCGTCGGATCGGGCGCTTTCCTCGGCTGGACACCTCTTGCGACGCGGGCTTCGAGCGCCTCTCGCGTGCAAGAGGTGGATCACGGCCCAGGTGAAACGGCGTCGAACGCAGTCCGGCTACGCGGGGACCGGAGTCCGCCACTCAGTGTGATCCGCCGTCTGCCCGCGAACGATCTCCTCGAATCGCTTCGCGATCGAGCGGGTGACCCCTCCGGGGCGTCCCGCGCCGATCGGACGCCGGTCGATCTCGATCACCGGCGCGATCTCACATGCCGTCCCGCAGAGGAAGACCTCGTCGGAGACGTAAAGCTCGGTCCGATTGACGACCCGTTCGATGACGAGGATCCCGGCTTCGGCTGCGATCTCGATCACCGTCGCGCGGGTGATCCCTTCGAGGATGTCCTCAGTGAGCGGCGGCGTAATCAGCGTCTTCCCGCGGACGATGAACAGGTTCTCAGCGCTTCCCTCGGAGACCGTCCCGCGCTCGGTGAGGAGGATCGCTTCGTCCGCACCGGCGAGGATCGCCTCCGTCTTGGCGAGCGCCGAGTTGACGTAGGCCCCGGCGATCTTCCCGCGAGGAGGGACGCTGTTGTCGGACGGGCGCCGCCACGAGGAGACGACGCACCGGATCCCCTTCGCTGTGTCGAGGTAGCGACCGAATGGCGTCGTGAAGATGACGAGATCGGTCGAGTAGCCGACGAGCTTCGGGCCGATCTCGCACGCGGACGTGTAGAGCAGCGGGCGCACGTAAGCGTCGGTTCGGAGCTCCTCTCGGCGCAGGAGGGCGACGATCGCTCGCTCGACCTCGGACCGTTTGAGGCCGAGCTGCATGTGGAGAATGCGAGCGTTCTGTTCCAGCCGCTCGACGTGATCGGCGAGCCGGAAGACGAAGAGCCGCTCCTCGACCGGATTCCAATAGGCCCGCAGGCCCTCGAACACGGCGGTCCCGTAGTGAAGAGCGCTCGTGGTAACGGGGATCCGCGCCACCTCGATCGGGACGATCTTCCCCCGAAAGAACGCGTACTGGCTACTGATCGGCATTGTCACCTCCCCGGGCGTCGCTTGCCCTCCGTGCGCCGCGATGAGCGGAGCCGTCCGTTCCCGCGATCTGAAAATGTCGTTGGCTCATCTTCGATCTCCCGCGAACTCGTGGCGCACCGCTCGGACGGCGTTGCGACCCATCGCAGCGCACCCGGGAATCCCGGCGCCGCCGGCGGATTGCCCGACGAGGTAGAATCGGCGGAGCCCGGGGAGCCGCATCGGTCGAGCGAACAGCATGGGAAGCGGGAGTGCGCCGCCGGCGGCGAACCCTTGGCCATTTCCGGTGTAGCGCTCCGTGGTGAGCGGAGTCGCGACGTCGATCGCCTCGATCTGCTCCCGGAGTCCGGGGAATCGCAGTTCAAGGACCGCGATCACTCCGTCGGCGGTCCGGGCTTTCGCGTCCTCGTAGCGCGATCGATTTTCGGACAGGGCCTTCCAGAACGGGTATGACGTGTTGAGCAGGACCTTGACGACCCCTTTCCCGGCGGGGGCGAGGCATGGGTCGTAGTGAAACAGCTCGAACGGGATTCGGTCGTGGGGCCGGTCGGCGATCGTGACCGGCTGATCGAGCAGGAGGACGAGAGAGTGCGGCTCGCCGGAGAGGTCCCGGTCGACCCCCAGGGAGACGTGGATCCCCATTGTTGCGGTCTCCTCAGGGGTTTGGAACATCGATCGAATTCGATTGTCGATGAAGCGGCCTCCGAGCAGTCCGAAGATCGTCGTGTGCGCGAACGCGTTCGAGATGACCGCGTCCGCCCGAATCGTCTCCCCGTCCGACAGGCGAACCCCGGCGGCCCCACCCCGCTCGACGAGGACCTCACTCACGCGGGCGCGGTAGCGGATCTCCCCACCAAGCTCCCGGTATCGCTCGGCGATCGCCCGGGAGAACTCAAGCGACCCGCCCGCTGGCACCCCGTAGTTCCGCGCCACGCACTGCGCGAGGACATTCAGATGCAGGAGGAGCGGCGTATCGGGCCAGTCATACTGGAGACTGGGAAACGCCCGACGGAGGAACGGATCGCGGAATGCCCCCGCCGCCTGTCGCATCGTGCGCTGTCCGGCCCGGACGATCGTCGAGAGAACGGGGAGATATCGAACCAGTCCCGATGGTCCCGTGGCCGTGACGTCGAGCAGATCGTACCGACGCATCCGGTCGACCGCGCGCAAGTACCGGAGGATCGGACGTCGATCGATCGGGAATCCGGTCAGTAGATGCTCCGAGAGGCGATCGAGATCGGTGAAGATCGTCAGCGTCCGCCCGTCGGGCGACTCGACTTGGGTCAAGTCCTCGGGGAAGATGACCTCGCGCGGCATCGCCCCGAGCTCCTCCCACATCCGGTGGAGGTGGGTTCCCGGGCGGCAACCAGCGAGGTGGTGGATGCTCCCGTCGAACGTGTAGCCCTTTCGCATCCACGCTGTGCACAATCCGCCGGGGAGGGCGTGCGCTTCGAGGATCTGGGAACGAAACCCGAGGAGCTGGGCGGTGCATCCGGCAGCGAGGCCGCCGATCCCGGCCCCGATGATGGCGATCTGCCTCGTCGTCACGCTCCGCTCCCTCCTTCTGTGGGACGCATCCTTCGGAGACGGTTGAGCGCCGCCGCGTAGCGGGGGCTTCGCGTCGACCACTCCGTCAACCGCTCGCACGGGAACTCGCCGCATTGCGAGCAGCGCGAGAGGCTGCGCCGATCGACGCAGCACTCGAGGATGAAGCAGATCTCATCCCTGTTCACCGACCAATGCACCGACCGATCGCCCCGGCAACCGTGGCAGTACATCCGTCGGGCGACCGCTTCGGTCGCCCCCTCGTCAGCCGACAACCACCCCCGCTCGCGGTACCAGTCGACGCAGTCGAGCGCGGCGGCTGCGTCGAACGGCAACCGCCGGATCGCGCAGGTCGAGCAGTCGAGCCCGCAAGCGGAGATCCAGCGAAGATCGCTCGCGTCCGTTCGAGCGCGCCGCATGGACTCCCTCCTTCCGGTCTGCTGGATTCAGTCTACCGGATCGACCGGGATTCCGAACACCCCGACGAGGAACGCCCACATGTCGGCCGCCTCGTTCAGGACCTTGTCGGTCGGTTTCCCGAGGCCGTGGCCTGCGCGCGTCTCGATCCGGGCGAGGATCGGCGCGTCGCCCGCCTGTGCGTGCTGAAGCGCCGCCGCGAACTTGAAGCTGTGTGCTGGGTGCACGCGGTCGTCGTGATCGGCGGTCAAGACGAGCGTCGGGGGGTATGTTGTCCCCGGCCGAACGTTGTGGTACGGAGAGTCGTTGAGAAGGATCGGGAAGATCTCAGGATCGTCCGGGGATCCGTAGTCGGAGACCCAGTAGCCGCCGACGGTGAACCGGTGGAATCGGAGCATGTCGAGGACGCCGACCGCGGGAAGCGCCGCGCCGAACAGCTCCGGTCGCTTCGTCATGCACGCTCCGACGAGGAGCCCTCCGCCGCTGACGCCGTGGATGGCGAGGCGGCTCGTCCCGGCGAGGCCTCGATCGATCAGCTGTTCCGCGACGTCGATGAAGTCGGAGAAGACCGTCGGGCGCCGCTCTCTCACGCCGGCCTCGTGCCATTCGCGGCCGTACTCGCCTCCCCCGCGGATGCAGGCGACCGCGAGGACCCCTCCGAGGTCGAGCCACGCAAAATGCGCGAGCCGAAACGCAGGGGAGAGGGCATGATGGAACCCCCCGTACCCGTAGAGGACCATCGGCGTCTCCGGGCCCGGCGCGACATCGGCCTGCCGGGAGATGAAGACCGGAATCCGCGTCCCATCCGAGGCCGTCACGAACAGCCGGTCGACGGCGATTCCGGCCGGATCAAAGGGGAACTCAGTCCGGCGCATCGGAGAGATCGCTCCGTCGGCGACCCGACACCGCAGGACGGTCGGCGGCCGGGCGACATCCGTGTAGAGGACATAGGCGGATGATCCGTCCCCGCGGCCGGTGATCTCGGCGATGGTCCCAAGGCCGGGGAGCGCCGGCGCGGCGACTGGCTCGCCCGTGAGGCGATACAGGATGAGCTCGCTCGCTGCGTGCTGCAGATACGAGGCGATGATCCGTCCGCCGACGATGCGCGCCGTCTGCAGGATGTCCGCGGCCTCCGGGACGATCTCGTCGCTGGCCTGAGAGATTCCGTCGACTCTGATGATCCGCCCCCGCGGGGCGTTCTGGTCGGTCAGGAAGAAGAACCTCGTTCCCCGAGAGCCGATGAACTCGTATGCGGCGTCGAACCGCTCGAAGAGCCAGATCGGCTGCCCCGTCGGATCCGTGAGGTCGAGGAGGAAGACGCCGTTCTTCCGGTACGTCCCGGGCTGGACGGTGACCACGAGGTATCGACCGTCCTCGGTGATGCGGGGGCCGTAGAGCCAGATCGGCTCATCGGGGCGCTCGAAGACCAGATCGTCGTCCGACTGGGAGGTCCCGATCCGATGTCGGTAGACCGATCGGCGCGTATCGAGTGTGCGCAGCTCCGTTCCGGGGACCGGTGGTCGCTGGCGGACGTAGAAGACGCTCGCCCCGTCCGATGTCCACGTTGGGAGGGCGAACTTCGTCCACCGAAGCTCATCGGCGAGGTCGTCCCCGGTTTCAACGGAGCGGACTCGCCAGACCTGCCAGTCTGACCCCGCCTCGGACAGACCGTAGATGACGAACCGGCCGTCCGGACTTGGCTCGAAGTCGGTCAGCGCGACCGTTCCGTCGTCAGAGAGGCCGTTGGGGTCAACGAGGATCGAGCGCTCCGCGGCCGTCCCTTCGTTGAGGGACCAGACGAGGATCGGCTGCGGCTGAATCCCGTCGTGTACGGTGAAGAAGAGCCGCCCGCCGGCTTCTTTCGGGGGGCCGATTCGCTCAAACGCCGACAACTGCTCGAGTCGGCGGCGAATCCGATCCTGCGGCGTCCGGGCGAGCCACTCCTCGGTTCTCGCGTTCTGACCCTCGATCCAGTCCCGGACTTCCGGGGTGTCGATCTCCTCCATCCAGCGGTACGGATCGGGGATCGCCGTCCCGTGAAGGATGTCGACGTGATTCGATCTCCGAGCCGGCGGTTCGCTACGCACGTCTGCGTCCAGGTTCTTCAAACGAGCCTCCTTGTCGCTGCGATGGTTCTCAGATCCTACCGGCATCTTGGGATCTTCTCCATCGGGTTTGCGGTGGGGGGGCGGACGGCCGATCATCGGCACACAATGAACGAGAGAGGATTCGAGGAGATCGTCCGATTCCACGGCCATCGTTGTCCTGGGCTGGCGATCGGATACCGGATGACACAGGCCGCCCTCCGGGCGCTGGACGCCGAGCGAGCGGCGGACGAGGAGATCGTCGCGATCGTGGAGAACGATGCTTGCGGCGTCGATGCCGTGCAGGTCCTGGCCGGATGCACGTTCGGCAAGGGGAACCTCGTTTTCCGGGACGTTGGGAAGTCGGCTTACACGTTCTACGTTCGATCGATCGGGCGGGGCATCCGAGTCGTCTACCACGGGGACGGGATGCCGGAGGGTCTCCGCAGCGATCGGGACGACCGGATGGAGTGGATTCTCACCGCTCCCGAGCGCGATCTGCTCGACCTCCAGCATGTCGATATCGACACGCCGCCGCAGGCCGTCGTCCACCGGAGCGTCCGATGCGCTGCCTGCGGCGAGCGGGTGATGGAGACGAAGACGCACGCCGTGGGCGGGAGAGCTCTCTGCCGACCATGCGCGGACCGGGAAGCATCCGCCCCGGGCGGCTGACCGGCGGTCCGCTCCGAGCCGTTACGGCTCACGCCGGAGATGGACGACGCGCTGTGGAAACGGGATCTCGATCCCGTGCTCATCGAACGCCGACTTGATTCGGCGGGTCAGTTCGTGCCGCACAGGCCAGAAGTCCGAGCGCTCGACCCACATTCGAAGCGTCAGATCGACGCTCGAGTCTCCGAGTTGAGAGACGAGGACTTGCGGCGGGGGATCGGCCAGAACGCGAGAATCGGCGGCGAGGAGCGTGGATGCCACCTCGATCGCGCGATCAATCGACGCGTCGTAGCCGATCCCAACGGACAGGTCGAGCCGCCGCGTCTCGTACCCAGCATAGTTCTTGATCGTGTCTCCGTAGACTCTCGCGTTCGGCACGAGGACTTTCACGTTGTCCGGCGTGGCGAGGACCGTCGAGAAGAGCTGGATGTCCTTCACCGTCCCGCCGACGCCCGCGACCTCGACGTAGTCCCCGACGCCGAACGGGCGCAGAATGAGAATCAAGACCCCGGCGGCGAAGTTGGAGAGCGCGCCCTGGAGCGCGAATCCGACGGCGAAGCTGCCCGCGCCGAGAACGGCGACGAACGACGTGGTTTCGACTCCGAACCGCGACAGTGCGGCGACGACGGCGAAGAGGAGGACGGCGACGTAGACGAGCCGAGAGACGAACGAGATGATGGCTGGCGGGGGCTCGAATCGGGACATCACTCGCCTCACGACCCGTCGAAGAAGCCGCGCGGCCAAATAGCCGAGAACGAGCGTGATCGCCGCCCCGATTGCTCGCCCACCGTAACCGATCACCCACTCGAGGATTCGATCCCAGATCGCCACACCGCCTCCTTTTCGCTTTCGTCATCCTCCTGCCGAGAGAGCGGGCGATCAGCCCGCGATGACACTCACTCCCTCTGGAGGATGTACCACGCGTAGCCAGTCGGGATGACGATGAAGATGTAGACGATCCCGATCGCCACGCCCGTCGTCCCGGTGAACAGAGCGACGAAACCGAGGATCCAGCCGACGACGGTAACGACGAGGCAGGTGAGCTTCGTCGTCTCGATGTCCCCCGCGCGGAACCGCAGGATCCCGCCGAACGTCAGCCCGAGGACCAGCAGCAGGCCGATGGAGAACGCCCAGTAGTTCTTCATCGCAATGGCGATGATCGACACCACGGCGATGCCGGCGAGGGTGATGATCATCGACGACAGCGGATCGAGCCAGCGATTCATTCGATCTCCCCCTTCTCGATGAGAGCTTCGGCCGCGCGGATCCCACTGACCCGACCGGCCGCGTCTCCAGTCTACGGGCGAGGCGGGTTCAGGGAAAGCTCGGGCATCACGCGGCCGACCGCATCCCTGCGCGGCGGACGCGCAGGAACGGGTAGACTGCAATGCCGCTCGCGGCGATCGCGAGGATGCCGGCCCCGACGCCGAGACGATCGGCCACGAACCCGAGAAGCGGCGCGAGTCCGGCTATCAGGAACGTGCGCAGTTGAACCTCCACCGACAAGCCGGTCGCCATCGCGCGATGGGGGATCTGATCGGCGATGAACCCGACGACGATCGGACGACGTAGGTTGTGGAGCACGTAGACGCCGAGGAAGGCGGCGATCGCTGCGCTCGAGACGCCCGCCCACGCGGCACCGCCGGCCGCTGCAAGGAGGCCGATCCCGACGAGGAACGTGCCGTCGACGGCCGCTCCGATCCGACGAACACGGGCCTCGACCCGACCGGCGCGAGACGACGCATAGCTCGTGAGAAGGTAGATGAGCGCGTAGAGGACGCCGACGAGGAGCGCGGTCCGCTGGTCCGCGTGCAGCCCGGCGAGCACCGGGAGGGCGAGTGCCTGGGCTCGGAGAATCGGCTGCAGGTAGTCCTTCGTCGTTTCGTACGCAGCGTCGAATCCAGCGCCGTTCAGCAACACGGAGAGAACGTTCGGCCGCCGCAGGAGTCCGACGAGATCCTGGACGCCGGTCCAGAGCCGTCCAACTGCACGCTGGAGCCACCCGCCCGGGATCGCGACGAGATCGCCGTCGAGCTCCCTCGGGTAGCTCGCGAGGAGAAGCCAATCCAGCGCATACGGGACGACCGATGCCAGAAAGACGATCCGGTAGCTACCGGCGTAGAAGACGAGCCCGGCGGCGATCAGCGCGCCGATTGCTGAGCCGAGCTGCGATGCCGCCCGGGTGTGTCCGTAATAGTCGACCTTGCGATCGAGCATTCCTCGGAGCCGAAGGTGCTCGAGAATCATCGCCTTGTGCGTTCCCGATCGGAACGTCTCGCCGATCGCGAAGAGGACCATCGCCAGTGCGTACGCCCAGAACTTCGGTGCCGCGTAGAACACGACGAACGAGGCGATATAAGCGGAGAACGCTGCGAGCATCGCTCTCCGTCGGCCGTACGCATCGGCGAGGACCCCCGTCGGCACCTCCAGAACGTTGATTGAGATCCCGCGGATCGAGTAGAGAACACCGATCTCGAGAAAGGAAAAACCCATCTCCCGGAAGAAGAGGACGAGGAAGGGGTCGAAGAACTGCAGGTTCTTGAGGAATCCGTACGCCCGGAACTTCCAGTACATCAAATCCCGCGGGGCGTTTGCGCGGCCGGTGCGGAGCAAGGGGGAACCCTCCCTTCGATCGAGCGACAGAGAGTAACCGAACGGTCGCGGGCGATCTCGATCGAGGAAGCGCAGGAGACGCGGCCCGGCAGGATGGTCGGTCGCTGCCCTCCAGTTCGCCGAGTGCGGAGCGATCCCACTGCACGACCCGATCGGGCGCTGGACCCGAGGTCTGTTCCCGCGCATTGACCCGGGCGTGACAATCCACCGGCTCCTGAAGCACAGCTCCGGATTCCGCACTCCTTCGACGAGGCCGAACAGCCGAACGAAGCACTCGAGACGCTCTGGTCGGAGCGCCCGTGCTGCCGAGTTGATGATCCCTCCGAGCTGCACCGTTGGATCGGGGATCGTCCGATGGTTTTCCCGGCGGGGGAGCGCTTTCGCCACGGCAATGCCGGCTGCATGCTTCTCGGGTGATCCGGGAGCGCGTTGCGGGCCGTCCCTCGCGTAAGAGCGCCCTTCGCAGCTCCGGGATGGACCGCCCTGGGTACCTCTCGGCCGGCCGGCTGCCGTCGGGGACCGCTCTCTCGGGCATCGACGCGCCCGATGGTACGTGGCGGGCTGACGTCTTCTCCGTCCCATCGATCGGGGAGTCGGACGCCGGTGCCTTGCGTCGCTCCGGCTTGCCCGTCATCCTCAGACCGGCTGGACGGGGGAGGGCGGGTGAAGGAGGGGGTCCGAATGGGTTTCGAGGCTCCGACATTCGGGGAACGGCTCGGAGTCTGGCTCGGGTGGGCACTGATTCCGGTACTCATCGAGCCCTACGTTCGCCGTCTCGGCCTGCGCGGGGACGAGCGACTCCTTGAGATCGGCTGCGGCGGCAGAGCGGTGACGGGGGTGCTGACACGGGCCGTCCCCCGCGGGTCCGTCACCGCCGTCGATCCGTCCGCCCGGTAGGTCGAGTTCGCGCGGCGCCGGCTGCTGCTGCTGCGAAACGCGCACCTCATCGTTGGGGATGTCCACAGCGTGACGTTGGAGGCGAACGGGTTCGACGCGGCCGTGCTGCACTACGTTCTTCACGAGATTCCATACCTTGACCGACCTCCGATGCTCGCCCGGATCGCCGCGCCTCCGTCCGGTCGGCACCCTGTTTGTTCGAGAACCGACGCGGTCCGACCACGGGATCCCGCTGAGTGAAGTGCGAGCGTTGACGGCAGCGGTCGGACTTCGAGAGCGATCCGCGCGCGAGGTCCGCTCCGCGCTCCTCGGAGCGTTCTGTGAAGGGATCTACGGTAAGGACTGACGCACTCTACCGGTGGATGAGCCGACCGATCGGGGGAACAGCGATCTCGATCGCTCCCTGTGGGCATAACTCCTGGCAGCAGTAGCAGCGGACGCAGATCTCGTATCGATGGAGGGGCGGACGGGTAAGGCCGCGGGCGAACTCGATTGCCTTCGGGCGAACCGGGCAGACTTCGACACATGTCCCGCAACGGGTACAGCGCGACGGCCGGACGACCGGGCGAGGGACGACCCAACGCCGTGCGAGCCGCGACACGCGTCCGGGAGGGCCCGAGGGGGGCTTCCGGCGCCGGTGGGCGACGAAGTCGGACGCCGCGAAGGCGCCGAGCGGATCTCCGACGATCGAGATCCGGTCCGCCCGCCCGAGACCGCCGCGGGCCCCGTGGACGATCGTCGGGACGAGCCCCGGGTCGAGTCCGATGATGGCGCACGCGACCGCATCGAGCGCGACGGGGTCCTCGGAGATCAGCACGACGTTCATCGGCCGAGGTGTCCCGCCCTGCGGGCCGTTCCCCTCCATTGAAACGATCCCGTCGAGGACGAACAGCCGCGGCCGGAGGAGTCGGTTCAAGTCGACGAGCATCCGAGAGAAGAGCTCGACGTTCGGGAGGCGGGCGTGGAACTCCGCCTTCAGTGTGCCGGGGACACACCCGAACTGGTTCTTGACGGCCCCGGTCATCCGCGTGAGCCCGTGCGTTTTCAGCTTGGGCAGCGAGACGATTCCGTCGGACGCAAGGGCTCCGTGAGCGATGACGAACCGCTTGACTAACGCGCCGTCGGGAAACGGCACCTCCTTCCCTTCAGAGAACTCGGCGAGCGGGATCGCCAGCTCCTGTGCGACCTCCGCGATCCCGGACCGCCGCGCCGCGCTCGATGGGCGGCCGAAACCGGGGGAATCACCGTAGGTGAGACGGGCTCCGGCCGACTGGAACGCGCAGGCGACGGCGCGGAAGACGCTCGGGTGTGTCGTGACCGCACGATCCGGCGGGCGTCCGACGAGGAGGTTCGGCTTCAGGAGGATCCGCTCGTTCGGACAGACGAACCGGTCGATCCCCCCGAGGAGCCGGATTCCCCGGGCGACTGCCTCCTGAACACGGCGCTCGACGTACCCTTCGCACCCGACGAGAGCGACGACGGAGCGCTCGGTCATCTCGGGACCGCCGGCGGAGCGCAGCCCCGGCAGCCATCGACGCCGTCCGGACAGCCAGATCCGTCACTTCTCTCGATTTCGATCGTTGCGTGATCGACCCCGATGTTGCGGAGAGCGTCCTTGATCCGCGTGCGGAGTGCCGTTGCGGCATCGTAGGTGTCGACCCGATCGCCGACGACGTGTGCGGTCAGAACGTGGTGCTCGCCGTCCTGCGACCAGACGTGAGTGTGATGAACATCACATACGCCCGGAGTCGCTCGGATGAGCGCCTCGACGCCGGCGAGATCGAACCCCGACGGGACGCCCTGAAGCAAGATAACGAACGTCTCCCGGAGCCGCTTTCCTACGTTCCAGAGAACATAGAGGGTGATTAGAATGGACAGGATCGGATCGAGAATCGGGAGACCGCGGAACCACATGACAACGCTCGCAATGAGCACGGCGAGCCAACCGAGAACGTCCTCCAAGAAGTGCCAGGTGACGATGCGGTCACTCAAGCTTCGGCCACCGTGCATCCGGAGCGCAGCGATGCCGTTGACCAGGATTCCGACGATCGCCAATGCGAACATCCCCGGCACGTGCGCCGGCTGCGGTGACAGGAGCCGCGGGATCGCCTCGAACAGGACGATCAGCCCCCCTCCGAACAGCACGACGGACATTACGACCGCTCCGAGGAGAGAAAACCGCCGGTATCCAAACGTGAAGACCTCGTCCCCACGCCGCTCCGACACCCGTGAGAGCCTCCACGTCAATCCGATCGCGAGGCTGTCGCCGAGATCGTGGAGCGCATCCGACAGAACGGCAATGCTGTTGGTCCAAATCCCGCCGGCGATCTCGATGGCCGTGAACGCCAGGTTGAGGAAGAATGCGGCTCGGATCCGCCGCTCGGAAGCCCGCCCCGCGTCGTGGTGAGGATCTCCCATGGTCCGCTGCGGAGCTGCATGATCGGCGCTCGATCTATAGAGGTGAAACGATCGTGACTCGATCCTCTGCGTCGCCCTCTCTCCTCGTTCCACCATGCTCATTCACCGCCTCTCCCGGTGGTCCGGCCCCCGGGGAGCGACGTCCGGAACCGACGCCCGTCCTCGCGGCAGAGCGATCTCACCCAGCACTGCCCGCCGATCGCTGCGATGTGCGGCCCGGCGGCTCCTTCTGCCCACGGCCCCGCCATCGCGAATCCCCGAAGGCCCGGGAGCGTCCGAGACAGGCCGTCTCGCATCTGGCGGTTCAGCCCTCTTGGTGCGGGCCACGGCTGCAATCCGCAATACCGCCCGGTCTGCTCCTCGATCGTCACGGGCGTCGTGATCTCGGTGCACTCGACGGAGGACCGGACTCCCGGGATCCATCGGTCGATTCGCTCGATGACCGCCTCGGCGACGCGGTCCGCCTCCGCAGGGTACGCGTCCGGTGCGCGGTCTCGAAGTCGCTGCCAGTACGCGAACGATCCGTGTGTCCACGCGGTGATCACCGATCGTCCCGCGGGGGCGTACCCTGTCGCCGGCCCATGGATCTCGATGTAGAGCGTTTCTCGCGGAGTCTCCTCGAGAAGAAGGGGCTCATCCAGGAGGACGAGGCGCCCGCGTGGCCCGCCGGGAGCCTCGTCTGCCACGCCGAGGTGAATGGCGAGTCCGAACGCCTGTCGCTCGGGCGCGGCCCGGTAGTACATATCGATTGTCTCGTCGACGTGCTCTCCGCTGAGCAGTCGGTAGATCGTCGCATGACCGTCCGCGGCTGATACGACCACGTCGGCCTGGTGCTCGACGCCGTCAGACGTTCGAACGCCCACGGCTCGCCCGTCCTCTACGATCACGGTCTCGATGCGGGTCCCGTACTCAATCTCTCCCCCGAGGTCGAGGTATCTCCGCTCGATCCGGCGTGCGACCGGGACGGGACTCTCGACGGGGTGGCCGAGGTCACCGCGGGCCGCGGCCGCGATCCAAATGGCTTGTTCAAGCACCGGCGGATCGTCCGCCAGAGTATGGCACGGGAGAGCAGCGAGCGTCCCGTGCAGGAGTGGATCCGAGCACCGAGCGGCGAACTCGGACACTCCGACTGTCCTCCACCTCCGAAGCGAGCGGAGGCGGCGCCGGGTCCGCCGCGCTGTCCATCGACCGGCGAGCGGGACGGCGAACGGGTCGAGGTCTGTCAGCCGACGGACGAGCTCGGCAAACTCATCGATTCGCGCGGCGTCGCCGGGCGCAGCCTCGAGGAATGCGGTCCGAAGGCGGGCTGGGTCGCTCGGGACGTCGAGGATCCGCCCGGTTGCGCCATCTGCTCGGGCGAGGAGGCTTCCGAGGCCGACAGGCGCCGGATCGAACGCCCCGAGTTCCTCCCAGATCCGACGGAGCGGCGTCCCCGCTGCCGCTCCAATCCACGGCAAGGGCGCGGAGCAGAAGGTGTAGGCGCCCCGCCGCCAAACGCCGTGTGAGCCCCCCGGCTCGTCGCGGGCCTCGAAGATCGTCGGCCGGTACCGGTTCATCTGCGCGTAGCAGCCGATCGAGAGACCGGTGACCCCGGCCCCGATGACAGCGATCGTTCGACTCATCCGCGACCTCCCCTTGGACCGCGAGGCTTCATCCCCTCCGTTGGTCCGCTTCCGGCGGTTGTGCCACAGAGTACGCGATTCCGGCGGGACGCGCCCGCCTCCGCGGGAGACGAACAAAAAAGGGGACAGGCTACTTTTTCTCACTCTATGACATGGACTCGTGTCGACCATACCACCATGTGAGAAAAGTAGCCTGTCCCCTTTTTCTCGGGCTCCTTCTGTCCGTTGAGTCGAAGCCATGCACCGTCACGTGACAGCCGCACGATGGATGTTGTATAATACGCGCGGATGACGAAACGGCGAACCTGCGCGAAAGCCGGGGGCGCAAAGTCACGGGTCTACGGGAGGATTCCTATGATCGCCGGACTACCGAAACCAACCATGCTTCTTCTGTTGAGTGCCGGGGTGGCGATGGGTCTTGCTACGTTCGGCTTCGGGCAAGATGTGCAGCCAACATCCCAGATCCCAGAATCGATCGTAACGCTTGTCGAATCGAACCCCGCCGTCAGCGAAAACAACGCGGCCCTCCTTCTCTCGGCGATCGACGCTGCGCTCACAGAGGGGACCCTGACGGACGACGAGGTGCTCGATCTCCTCGAGCAGTTCTCGTGGTCAACGCTCGTCAATCCGGACGAACTTGCGGACGGACTCAACGCGCTCCTTGCGGTCCTCGACGGTCTCAACTCCGGGGAGATCGTCGAGGATCCGGGCGCGGATCGCCCGGGAACATCGGGGTCCCCACAGGGAATCGAGAACGCGCTCGCCCGAGCCGGGGCGGATGCCGAGACACTCCACCGAGCGGGCGAATTGATCGATAATGGTCTTCCGCCCGGAATCGTCCTCCACGTTGCGAGGGATGCGCTGCGACAGGGAACGGATCCGAGCGCCGGACTCGATCTGCTCGCTCAGAGCTACGCCGAGGGGAACCCGCCTGGCCAGGCGGCGAATGAGGCGATCGGCCGGGGATCATACGCGTATCGCGACCGAGAGTCGAACCGAAACCGGGCCGAGGGCGGTCTCAGCGACCCGCAGGATGGAGAAGAAGAGCGGAACCAGCACGGGGTAGCGAGCGGTTCATCGCAAGCGAAGCCGGGGAACGGAAAAGGGAATCCGAAGGGCTGACGTGTTCCGGCCCGCTTGACGCATCGGCGGGAGCCCCGACGGGCTCCCGCCGCCTCCTGTCTCGATCGCACGGTCCGGCTGCGTTAAACCTCCGCTTCTACCCGGTGGACCTTGACGAAGTTTGTCTTGCCACCCCCTCCGGACGGGAGGCCTCCGGTCACGACGATCAGATCGCCGGATGAAGCGAAACCTCGCTCCACGATCGCCTGCGAGACCGTCGCTAGCATGTCATCGGTCCCCGCATAGGAGGGCACGAGGATCGGCGTTACACCCCAGACAAGCGCGAGTTGACGGAGGGTCGACTCGCGAGGTGTGAACGCGATGATCGGCAGATTCGGCCGCATCCGGGCGATCTGTCGGGCCGTGTACCCACTCCACGTCGATGTGGCAATCAAGCGAGCGTGGATCTCGTCGGCGATTCGCACCGTCGCTCCTCCGATCGCCGTGGAGATCGGCCGAACAGATTGCGTATCGTCGAACGTCCTGTCGTAACGGGGCATTCGGCGCTCCATGGACTCGGAGATCTTGCGAATCATCGCCACGGCTGCTGTCGGGTACTTGCCGATGGCTGTCTCACCCGAGAGCATGACCGCATCGGTGCCGTCGAGAATTGCATTGGCGACGTCGCTCGCCTCCGCCCGCGTCGGCCGCGGCTCGTCGATCATCGATTGGAGCATCTGCGTCGCGGTGATCACAGGAACCCCCAAGCGGTTGCAGTGACGGATGATCTCTTTCTGATGGAACGGCACTTCCTGAGGGGAGATCTCGATCCCGAGATCGCCTCGGGCGACCATGATCGCGTCCGCGGCTCGAGCGATCCCCTCGAACTCGCGCAGCGCCTCAGCTCTCTCGATCTTCGCGAGGATCGCCGTCTCCGCCCCCGCGTCTCCCCGCCCGTCGAGCAGAGCGCGGAGCTTCGTGAGGTCGGACGCGCAACGGACAAACGACAGAGCGACGAAATCAGCGCGCTGTTCGACGGCGAAGCCGATGTCGACTCGATCCTTCTCCGTCAAGGGCGGCAGCGACCGTCCGCCGCCCGGAACGGCGATCCCCTTCCGCGAAGAGAGCTGCCCTCCGGAGATCACCTCGCCGGCGAGCACCTCGGGACGAACCTCCCGGACGACGATCTCGATGGTGCCGTCATCGAGGAGGAGGTGGTCTCCGACTGATGCCTCAGCGATCAGCTCGGGATGGGGGAGCGGGATCACCCAATGGGATCCGTCGGCTGACTCTGTCGTGAGCGAGACCCAATCTCCGTCGTGTAGGTCGAGCGGCTCGGATAGATCCCCGATCCGCAGCTTTGGCCCCTGCAGATCGACGAGGATCGCGATCGTCGCCCGCTCCGCCTCGGCGGCCCGTCGAACGGCCTGGATCAGAGCGGCGTTCTCCTCGGGCGACCCGTGGGAGAGGTTGACTCGGGCAACGTCCATTCCCTCGCGGATCATTGAACGCAACGTGGCATCGTCTCGGGATGCTGGACCAAGGGTGCAAATGATCTTCGTCCTCGACTCGTCCGTGCGTGGAACCATGGCGAGAGTCTAGATCCGATCGCGATGGCGGTTCAAGGTGCCGCGATCGATCCGCTTGCCGCAGAGAGCGGAGCTCGTATTATCTCTCCACGTGTGCCGGGCGGTGCGAAACGGAAAGGACGGACGCATGGGCGAGGGAACGACACCGAAGGGGCAACGATCCCCCGGCCGTGTCGAGAAGCTAATCGATCTGGTCGCTTATGCGGACGGCGCCGTGGTCAGCCGAATTCTCACCGGAAACTCGGCGGGAAACGTCACGCTGTTTGCGTTCGATATTGAACAGGTCCTCAGCGAGCACATGACCCCGTACGACGCTCTCGTCCAGGTTCTCGACGGGGAAGGGGAGTTCACGATCGGCGGCGTTGCACACCGGGTCCGGGCGGGAGAGATCGTCTGGATGCCGGCGGGTGTTCCTCACGCCGTCCGAGCCGTGACCCCATTCAAGATGCTCTTGACGATGATCAAGGGCGAACGTTGAGTCGGGCGAGGCGTTCGAGCGAGATCGACACGAAGCTGGCGTCGAAGACCGCGCACCGATCCCGCCAGGGTGTTCCTCACGGGGAGGTGGTCTGATTGCGCCGTCTGCCGGCGTTGCTGATCGCCGGGCTGCTTGCCGCTGCTGCGGCGGCAGGATCCTCGGTCGACCGCGGACCGTACAGCGGGGCGCCGAGCGCTAGTTCGGTGACGATCTCCTGGTCGGCGAACCCGTTGGTCCCCGCGCGGGTCGAGTACAGCTCGGTTGAGGGATACGAAGAGAGCGGTGTGCTGCGGCAATCGGTCATCGTCTCGGTTCCCGAGGAGGGCGATGCGCGGCGGACGATGCACGTTCGCCTGGAGGAACTGCGCCCGGCGACAGATTACCTGTACCGGATCGTCCTCAGCGATGGAGATGTCGATCTCGCTAGTCCGACGGGCGCGTTCCGCACGGCGCCCGCGCCCGGAACACCTGTTTCGTTTGTTGTCCTCTCCGATACGCAATGGCAGTGGGAGGGCGAAAACCGGCTCAAGCGGGTGGGAGATGCGATCTCGGTCGATCGAGAGCCGTACGACTTCATACTCCACGCCGGCGACCTGGTCGAGAGCCCGGCGGAGCACTACTGGGACCACTGGTTTGCGTCGTTCGACAAGATGCTCCTGCGGGCGCCGTTCATCCCCGTGCTGGGGAACCATGAGAAGAATCACCGGTCCTACTACGAGGCGTTCGAGTTGCCTCCCGGAGGCGGCAGGGACGAGAAGCGATGGTGGGCGCTACACTGGGGAGACCTCGTCGTCGTCGGCTTGGACACGAATGTCCGCCGGCCCGATGAGATGATCGAGCAACAAGAGTGGGCGCGCGAACACCTGTCGGGACCGGAACCGCACAAGTTCGTCATTTTTCACCATCCCGTCTTCTCGTCGGATGCCTACCACGGCGGCGGGTACAGCTACGACGTGATCTACCATCCGATCTTCGTCGAGGCGGGTGTCGACATCGTGTTCAACGGACACGCGCACAACTATGAGCGGATCGAGCGCGACGGCGTGATCTACCTCGTCGTGGGCGGCGGCGGTGCGACCCCGCGCCCGTTGAGCGATGAGCGGGTCCCCGGATCGATCGTTGCGATCGAGGATTACCTATTCTACGCCCGGATTCGGACGGACCACGGCACGCTCCGCGTAGAGACTGTGGCGGTTGCGCGGATTGAGGGTGAGACGATGATCCCCATCGACGAGGTGATCGATGCGTTCACACTGCCGGCGCGCGCAACGGAGACGCCGATGTCGCCCTTCCGCCCGGTGTTTGCCATTGGTGCTCTCGGGTCGGCCTCCGTTGTCTGGCTCCTCTTTCGGGGGCTCAGCCGCTCGTTGCTCCGGGCGAGCGGCCGGCGCCCGACCGATCGCGAAAACGCACCTGCCGGAAATCGGCGACCGGGCGGAACCCGATCGATCGGTAGATCCGGTTCGACGTCGGGTTCGCTAGGTTAGTGAACAGGGTGCAGAAACGTCTCCCCGAGTCGAGAAGCCGCTGACTCAGCTCCGCCACGCATGCTGATGCGTATCCTCGCCTACGAAGCGCCGGCGGAGTGTAGACGAGGTTGACTGAGATCCCGTTCGGCGTCGGGCGAGTGCTCGCCGCCATCGAGACCGGTCCGCCGTCGTCCCAGACGAACAGCGCCCCGGACGCGGTCAGTCGTCCCACGAAGTCCCGCATCTCCCGCGGTGGGTCGCCCGGGACGGCCTCGGCCGCAAACGCCGCGGCCCACCCCGAGAGGAGATCGAGGTCGCACGGTCCGGCGGGGCGTAGCACGCCGGGAACGAGCAAGGGCGGGATCACCTCGGTGAGTCGGTACAACCGCAGTTCCATCTCGGCCTCGGACTCGACCCCGGCCAGGCGATACCACCGGTCGGCGAACGCGTCAGTTCCCGCTGGCGTCCCCTGGACCCCCGGGAGAGTCTCCCCCGCTGATCGGAGCCTGTCGGCGATCGACGCGATGGCGTCGATCTCACTCGGCTCGGCGGCGAGGACCAGGTGGTAGGGCGGAGTTCGGACGGCGGCGGCCCGGACCGCGCCGTGGGACGCTGCAGTGATGAGAGTCGGCGCCGAGTTACCGTAGCTCCCGCCGTCCCGGAGACGGAGGGCGATCCCCAGGATCAAGCTGTTCTCTCCTTCGCGGATGAGCAGTGCCGACTCGGCGAAATCGAGGAACTCCTTTGGGGATCGGTGTACGCGGACTCTCACGGGCGACCTCCGGTTTCAAGGAGGTCGATGTACGCAGCGGCGACCCGATCGGACGCTGAGATTCCGAACCGGCGGCAAAGATCGTCGGCGATCGCTGCGCCGTTCGCCTCGGGCTCTCCTTCCGCGAGGACCACCTCGAGCTCCACGAACTCCCCGAGCCCCTCGACCTGATCGACGTGGATCCGCGTTCGACCGAGGCGGTAGACCTCCCGGCACTTCAGGACGTGCCCGCGGACTGGGAGAACGGCCGAGAGCGTCTCCAGAAGGGCATCGGGCCGATCGGTTCGGGTCAGATGATAGGTCGAACCCGTCGCGGCGGCGCTGTCGCGACGGTGATAAGCGATCAACTCACCGCGCTCTGGACCGAGGACCCGCAATTTCAGGCGACCGCACGGGACAGCGAAGAACACATCGTCCTGATCGAGGCGCTCCGGACCCGACGCACCGGCGGCGAGAACCTGAGCGCGGAGCGCTGCGGCATCCGAGATGCGAGCCTTCACCTCGACGTTCCTCGGCATGGTCGACCTCCGATCGTCCGTCCGAGCGCGTGAGCGCCGCCGCCGCCTGGTGGTCGATTCTAGAGGAATCGCCGTCCAACGGCACGCTCGTCGGACGCGGGGTTACATCCTAGAAACCGGGCAGATCTGCGAGCGTGTGTCGCCTGCCCCGGTGGGGAAGGATCAGTCGATCAGGACGCGGATCAGGAGGAGGATCGTCCCGACAAACCAGGCACAGGGCACGATCGAAAGGACACGAACTCCGGCCGACCGCGCAGCGCGAGAGAGCCGGACCGGTTCAGCGCCCCATTCATTGCAGATCCAACCGGCGGCCGGGATGCAGATCTTCTCTCCCTGCGCGAGGCGTGCGAAGCTCCGGTGGAATTCGCCGCCTGCAAACTGACTTTCGAGATCTCGAAGCAAGCGCCGCCAATGGAGCGCCTCGGCGGCGAACCGAGTCTGCACGAGGCACCAGGCGAGCGAGAGAACTGCACCGAACGAGATCACTCCCAGAGCGACGTCTCGGTCGACGGATGTCCGGCCAAACGCCGCCATTGAGACGACGATCAGCGCGAAGAGACAAGCTGCGATCGCCCCGCCCGCGAACATGCTCCAGAGGCTCCGCTCGTGTTCAGAGGCCGTATGCGATACGGCCTGGTAGACGGCGATCCACTGGTCGAGTTCCATGCTCCCCCCTCTGTTCGCTCTATTGTGACTCTTCCGGAGACCAGCGTGCGGGTTGGCCGGCTGTCGGTGAAGCGCCGGGTTCCCTCCTCGAGCGGACATCGGTCACACGTCATCGTTTCTTGACAGTGATGGAAACCGCCGGTATCTTGGGATATCTCGCAGTGGGGCAGACCATAAATGACAACCACGGCACCGGGGCTGGACTCAGCGTGTGATTGCGGCGTGATCCGTCGGGTACTGGAGGACGTCGCGGACAACGTTGTCCATCGGACGCCGTTTCAGCGCGTCCTGGCGACCTGCTACGCTCTCCCGCTCGTCCCTGGAGCCGATGAGCCGAAGAGCGTGCTGCTCGAAGCGGCAAGCCGCGGGATTCGCGACCAGGATCTGCGGGATGTGCTCGACTACCTGGCCGACGGCGGACGCGTTTCAGGGGCGCGATATCAAGAGCCGTTTCGGGTCGGGGACTGCTACTTCTATCCGGAGGGCGGGGATCTCGCGGTGCTCACTCCGGCGGTGCCGACCACGCGGCGCTTCCTCGGGATGGCTGAATGGCGGCCGAACGATGTCTTGCTCGTGCCGTTTCGACTCGAAGACGAGCGGATCATCGGACACGTATCCGTCGACGACCCGCGTGACGGCGCCCGCCCGCGCGCTCAGACGCTTCAAGTGCTCAAAGAGATCGCCTCGATCGCGACGCTGGCGATCCACGATGCCTGCGCGCTGGAGCGGCTCACCGAGACGCACCAATTGTTTCGGTTTCTTACGGAGAGCGGGATGATCGGGGCGCTCGTCGTCGCGGACGAGCAGATCCGCTACGCTAACGATCACGCATTGCAGCTCCTCGGCTACGAACGGGATGAACTAGAGAAGCTGCAGCCGTGGTGGCATCTCCTTCATCCGGACGATCGGCCGTTCGCATGGCGCAGTGCGGAGGAACGGCGGTTTCTGAGCGAGACAGTCCGCGCTGTCCGGCGCGACGGGCGGACCATCTGGCTGTCGACGTGCGTCCATCCCATGTCCTATCGAGCGGAACTGGGGATTGCCCTGCAGTTCTACGATGTGACGGATCGGGTCGAGACGGAAGAGCTGCTGAAGGAACGGGCGCTTCGCGATCCACTGACAGGCTTCCGCAACCGCAGCTACTTCGAGGACGCCATCCACCTGGAGATCACGCGTTCGAGTCGGTATCGACGTCCGCTTACGCTGGTGATGGCCGACTTGGCCCGATTCAAGCGGGTAAACGACACGCTGGGCCATCAGGCAGGCGATCGGATCCTCACTGGCGTCGCCGACGCGATTCGATCCCAGCTCCGCGAGAGCGACTGGGTTGTGAGATACGGCGGCGACGAGTTCCTGCTCGTCCTCCCGGAGACCGGGCCGGATCTGGCGACCCTGATCTCCCGACTGAAGAAAGCGATCATCGCCTGGTGTGAACAGAACGTCGAGGGCGTCTCGGTCGGCATCGATTTCGGGGCAGCGACATGGCGCCCCGATGCGCCGGTTTCCGTTGCGGACTTGTTGCACGAGGCGGATGCGGCACTCTACGTCGAGAAAGAGCGCCGCAGCGACGCTCGGCCGAGCGGACCGGCGGACGGAGCGAGCCCGAACTAGGGCTGCGGCGTCAGCCCGGAAGGCTCAAGCAGCCCCGCATCAGTCCGCGGACTTCCTGTCGATCGCGACGGCAGGTGAGTCGTCTGCCCTTGCCGACGCGAAAGTCCGACGTGAGCCGCCCCCGCGCCAGCAGTCTCTTCAACCGTTCTGCGTCTCTGAGAGTCATTTGCTCACCTCCGTATCTTGCGCAGATTCTACCAAAGAGCCGGCGCGATCTCCACCGGTGGGAGGGTTCCCGCCTGCGATTCGGTGGGCGCGTCTCGTCGGCTCAGGGAGGCGATATCGCCCGCAGGATCGTAGTGTGAAATCGACGGCGCGGGGAACGTCGATCCGGTGGCCCGGGGAGACGAAGACGGGTCGAACGCGGTCCCGCGTCCGCAGGACGGCGCCGATGATCCGATCCGGCGATCGTTCATCGCGCAGGGGCACCACGTCGCCCTTCGACGGCCCGGGTTCCGCGTGTGTCCCGTACAGGCGGGACTTCGCGACACCGATGCTCGGGCGTTCGAGCCAGAGCCCTATGTGAGCGGCGAGGCCGATCCCCCTCGGATGAGCGATCCCCTGACCGTCGAACATCAGGAGGTCCGGGAGTGTCCGCAACTTCGCCCAAGCCGACAGAATGGCAGGCCCTTCGCGGAACGACAGCAGGCCGGGGACGTACGGGAACGCCAGTTCGAGTTCGGCCGTCGCGGACTCGATAAGGGTCAGGTCCGGGAAGCGAAGGACGACGATCGCGGCCCGCGCCCGCCCGGCGCGTAGACTGAGATCGATCCCGGCGACGGTCTCGATCGATCGATCGTCCCAGTCGAGACGCACGCGCCGGCAGAGCGTCTTCTGTACAGTGATCGCCTCTGCCGGAGTGAGCTTCCAGTCATGCAATGGGCGGCGCGTCACGGAAGAACCCTCCCTCTCGACCGAAGCCCGGCGCGTGGACCGTCGGGGAGCGCACCGGCGAGGGCGATCGGTGGGACTGCGGGTACTCCGCTCTCCTTTCGGTTCCGGTCGCGCCGATCCACGCAACGATACCGGCCGTGGACCTCACGGGCGAACTGCGCGTCGCGCCTCGCGATCGACTTCCCCAGTACTTGAGTTTCACTGCATCCTGTGGCTCTTCGAATCGCGCCCGGCCGGGGGGGCGGCGGAGCCGTCGACAGCGATCCGCAAGATCGGTCGGCTCGGCGAGCGCCTCGCGACCTCCCGGAACCCGACCGACCGGAAAGCCGAGGCGAGGCCGGTGTGGACGAAAACGTCGGGCGAGCACTTCTCCTCCGATGTCCTCTCTGTCGGATACCCCTCCAGGATCGTGCCGCCCCGGCCTCGCACGAACTCGACAGCGGCCTTCAGTAGCGCCCGACTGACTCCGTGACGGCGGTGCGCCTTGGCGACGAAGAAGCACGTGACAGAACAGACGGGAAGGTCATCGATCGGAGCCAGGATTCTCGATCGACCGAGCCGGGGATACTCCGTGCGAGGGGCGACGGCGCACCACCCAATCGGCTCCTCCTCAACGTACGCCAGCAGACCGGGCTCCCCGCCGGATACGATGATCTTGCGAAACGCCTTCCGGTTCTCCTCCGCCTTGCACCGGGCAAACTCGGCGGCCGTCCGTCGCCACCACATACACCAGCAGCCGCCGGTCGCCCCCCGGGGTCCGAACAATTGCTCCAGATCGTTCCATCGCTCCAGTATCGCTGGTCGGCAAGCGATTGTCGTACCGTCGTCAAGCAGCATGCAGGAATGATACGATCTCTCCGTCGGACTGGCCATACTGAGGCGACTGGAGGGGATGATCATGGGGGTTCGATACGCTCCTCTCGACCGATTGACTGTGGACGAGGTCCCATGCTGTCAGAACGGGCTAGAGGTTCGCGGGAAGCCATTGCAGGGGGACTTGGCATCGGTCGCCGCATGGCGCCGTGCGCGGATCGACGACGGGATGGAGGGGGTGCTCGCATACGATGGAGATTGTGCCCGTGGGTTCGGCGAGTACCTGCCGGCAGAGACGGCTCCATTCCCGATCGAGGCTCCCGGGGGCGTTGTCCTCTCATGTTTTCACTGGGCCGGAACGGCGCCCGAGGCTCCCGAGCATCTTCGGGAGGAGCGGGTGATGATCGAACGACTGCTCGATCGCGCTGCGGCGCGCTTCACGGGTATGGCCGCGCTGGGGTGGGATCATCCGATTCACTTCCCAGTCTCACTGCTCGAGGGCCTTGGATTCCGCGAGGTCGAACGGGACGGCCACATTGCCTTGATGTGGCGGCCGTTTCGCCCGTCGGATGCGCCGCGTCTGACGTCCCCACAGTATCGACCGCGGGACCACAGCGCCCGCCGACGAGTCGCGATCGATGCCGCGTACAGCAACCGGTGCCCCTACAGCGTCGACCAGGCTGTGCGACTTCGTGCGGCCGTTGCCGACCATCCGGAGCAGGAGCGAATTGATCTTCGACTCGTTGCCATCGACACCCGCGACGACGCGCTTCGCTTCTCCGTCTCCCCATGGGACTGGGGGTGGCTCTACATGAATGGTGATCCAGTTGACCTGTTCGGACCCGCCGCCGTTCGGCTGGGGGACGAGATCGCGCGCCACTTGTCGTCGTCCGGGCCGCCGTCCGGCCGAGCGTGATAGCGGATCACCGCCCGCCGGCATCGAAGAGCGCGCAGTGTCGGACACGGGAGTAGTCTGTTCCGTCTTGATTGAACAAAGAAGACATCGTATGCTGCGCCTTCGGGGGGGACTATGACAGACATGGCGGAACGTCGACGACTGATTGAGGACGCCGGTGACATGGTCGATGCCCACGGGTTGCCCCACATGGTCGGGCGCGTCCTCGGGGCGCTCTTGATCAGTGTCCCCTCCCGTCTCTCGATCGATGAGCTGGTGGCAGAGCTGCAGGCGAGCAAGGGATCGATCAGCGCGGCGACGCAACTCCTCCTCCGGCTGAGTCTGATTGAACGGATCAGTATTCCGGGGCATCGGCGCCACTACTTCCGGCTGCGTTCGACGATCTGGGAGGACCTCTTCCGAAACTGGGGAGACCACGTCGAGCAACACCTGGACGTCGCGCGCAAAGCGCTCGATATCCTTCGGGACGAGCCGATTGAGGCGAAGCGATCGGCGATCGAGATGCTCGCGTTTTTCGAGTTCGTGAGGGAAGAGCTCCCTGCGCTCTCACGGGCCTGGGAAGCGCGCCGGGAGGAGATCGTGCAGGGGCTGGCGGAGGAACACGCGCAGAAATGAGACGAAGGAGGACCCGATGCGGGGAGACCGACATCGACTCTTGCTGTTGCTTTCTTTGGTGGTTCTATCGGCCGTAACGCTGGCGGCCGCGGGTCATGACGCCGGCGTGCGGGTCCGGGTTCTGGTGATCGACGAGACGAAGACGTTCGCGTCGACGATGCGAGTTGCCGGTGTCGTCGGAGCGCTGAAAGGATCGGACCTGTTCACCGTCGAGATTCGGCTCGCCGATGTGGCGTCCAGTTACGACGACCCGCTCGCAGGTGCGACGCTCACGGGGCCGAACGTCCCCTACGATCTGCTTCTCATCTTCCCGCGAGGACTCGACGATCGGTCGGTCCGGCAGGTGTGGATCGTCAGCGACGGGCTGGATCGGCTGCCGCCCGCTGTCCGGGCTGGGGTTGACTTCGCGTCGCGGATCATCGACGGTGCGTTCGCCGGAACTGCGGGCGCGGTGGACGTGAGCGAGGACCTCTATCCCGGGTTGCTGTGGGCGTTCTACGCGCAAGAAGGGTGGATTCGTTGAAACGGCTGATTCGGTTCGCGGTCGACCGCCCGGGGTGGACGATCGCCGGCGCTGTCGTCCTGAGCTTAGCGTTCGTTCTCCCGCTTCGCTCGATCGAGCAGGAGACGGATTGGCGCGGGTTCCTGAGCGACGACGACCCGATCATCCGCTTGATGGACGAAGCCGAAGAGCGGTACGGGCGAACGCTCGGGATCCTGGTGATGCTCGTCAACGAGGACGGGCTGTTTAGCGAGGCGACCCTCGAGAAGATTGCGCGCTTGACGCGCGAGATCGAGGCGATCCCGGGCGTCAAGTCGGCGACGACACCGCTCAACTCCCAAGTGATCACCGGAACGGAGACGTCGTTGACGGTGCGTTCTGCGGCCCCGAGGGGGGAGGTTCCCCGGACGGCCGAGGAGATGGCGACGTTCCGCGACCGCCTGATAGGGAGCCAAATGCTTGTAGGGAACGTCATTTCTTCGGATGGGACGGCCGCCTCCATCGCCGTCGACCTCGAGATCGGCGCCGACGAATATGCGATCACAACCCGAATCATGGAGATCGTCGAGCCTTTGAACGACAGTCCGGATCGGATTTACATCTACGGCGACGCCTACTTCGACGCCGTGATGGTCGACGAGATGGAGCGCGACCTCACCATCCTGTTCCCGCTCGCTCTGTTCTTGATGGTGGCGGTCCTTTTTCTGAGTTTTCTCAACCTACGGGGCGTCCTTTTGCCGGTCCTCATAGTCCTGCTGTCGGTGATCGTGGCCATGGGGTTCATGGGCGCGGTCGGCTTCCCGATGACGATGGTCTCGTTCATCGCACCCGTCCTGCTCCTGGCGATCGGAATCGCTGACGGGATACACGTCCTCAACCGGTTCAACGAAGAGGCAGCGAAGGGTCTTCCCCGCCGGGAGGCGATCCTGAACACGATGACGGAGATGACCGGCCCGGTTGTAATGACGTCCCTCACAACGGCGGCCGGGTTCCTGTCGCTTCTGTCGTCGTTCTTTCTGCCGCAGAAGCAGTTTGGCATCGTCACGGCGATCGGGGTGCTGGCGGCGATGATCTTCTCGCTGATCCTGATTCCGGCCGTCATTGCGGTGCTCAAGGTGCCGAAGGCGCGCCGACCCGACAGAGGGTTCCAGCCATTGACCCGCGTCCTGCTCGCGTTCGAGCGGCTCGTCGCGCGACGGCGGCGGTGGGTTCTCGGCGGGGCCGCCGTCGTCCTCGGATTGATGCTCGTCGGCCTTCCTCGGCTGCACGTCGAGACGTCGAACGAGGAATTCCTCGGGGAGGATCATCCGGCCGTGCAGATCCTGGATCGGGTCGACCGGTACTTCTCCGGTGGGATGCAGGTCATGATCGAGGTCGATACGGGGCGCCGGGACGGGCTGAAGGACCCGTCGGTCCTCGAGGAGATGCTCGCGCTCGAGCGGTTCCTCGAGGCGAACGGCGTCCGGAAGACGATCTCGCTGACCGGGCTCGTGCGGGAGATGAACCAGAAGTTCCACTCCGATGACCCGGTGTACTACGCGATCCCCGACGACCGCAGCCTGGTCTCACAGCTCTTGCTTCTGTTCACGTTCTCCGGTGGGACGCTCGGGAACATGGCGCTCGGCGACTTCTCGGCCGGGGTCGTACTCGGCCTCTATCCGATGAAATCGACGCGCGACATCTCGCAGCTCGCGCGGACGGTCGGGGACTACCTCGACGAGCGGTTCGCCCCGGAGCACGGAACCCGCGCTCGCATGGTCGGGGCGACCGTCCTGATGGACCGGCTGATGACCCGGATGACGCAGAGCCAGATGATCGGCCTCGGGACGACGATGGTCGCCGTCGGGATCATCGTCTCGCTCCTGATGGGGTCGATCGTCGCGGGGCTGATCGCATTGATCCCGCTCGTTCTGACGGTCGCGATCAGCCTCGGGATCATGGCCTACACCGGAACGCCGCTCGACTTGATGACGTTGATGGTCTCGGCGATCGCCGTGGGGATCGGCGTCGACTACTCGATCCACTTCATCTCCCGGTTCCGCAGCGAGTATCGAACCGACGGGAACGCCGAGCGGTCGCTCCGGGCGACAGTCCGGTCGACCGGCCGAGGGATCACGTACAACGCGCTCACGGTTGCTCTTGGTTTCTTCATCCTCGTGTTCGCGGCGTTCAAGGGGATCCGATCGTTCGGACTGCAGATCGCCCTGACGATGGCGGTGAGCGCGCTGTCGGCGATCACGATCATCCCGGCGATCCTAATGGAATGGCAGCCGAAGTTCCTCTCCCGGCGCCCGTGGGGCCGGAGCGATGATGCACGATGAAGGAAGGGTCCTGATGGACGAGAACGCGAAGGAGGCACTCATGATGAGACGGTGGATCGGATCGATGCTCGCGATGCTGCTGATCGGCGGCCTCGCCGGATCGGCGGTCGCGCAGGCGCCGACGGCGGATGAGATTCTGGATCGGATGGACGTGGAGTCGGACCGACTCGCGGCGGGCGGGATGATCTCGATCATCCGATTCGACAACGAATACGGAGACGGGACGACATCCTCGAATCTGTTCGGATCGCTGTCGAAACCCGGGAAATCGCTTCTCTATTTCATCGAGCCCGAGGACGTCCGCGGGACGGTCTTCCTCAGCGTCGACGCGGAGGAGGAGGACGGCTCGGCGCGGCTCTGGCTCTTTCTCCCTTTGCTCGGAATCCCCAAGGAGCTCGTCTCCGAGGAGGAGAGGGGCGGGAGCTTCGCTGGGAGCTCGATTTCCTACGAGCAGATCGGAGGAGACGACGTCCGCACGGACTACGAATCCGTGCTGTCCGGACAAGAGACCCTGACGATCGGCGATCGGACGCGCGCGGCCTACCGGCTGGATCTGACCGCGAAGAAGGGTGCCGATGTCGACGCGATCCGCGTGGTCTTCTGGGTTGACTCGGAGTTCTTCACCATGCTCAAGATGGAGAACTACAACGACCTCGGGAGGCTCGACTCGACGATGTTGGTCGCGCGGCTTGATGAGTTCGAGGGTCGGCTGGTGGCTGGGATCATGATCGCCGAGGACATTGGAGACAAAGGGCGAACGACGGTGACGTTCGAAGACCGGCGGCGGCCGGACGGGGAGATCCCCGACGACGTCTTCTCCCCTGGGAGCCTGGCGTCGTTCGACCCCGCGGGCTGGGGGTTCTCGCTGTAGCGGATCGAGGCCGTGCTTGTTCCGATCTCGCTCGCTTCGTACTCTCAAGTGATATCCGGGGACCCGGGGGGTGCGGACGATGGCGAACGAGGCGAACGCGATCGGCGGCCCGCTTGGCATCGTCGAGTGTTGGCGCGCCGGGGGGCACGTCCTGCGGAAGCGTGGATGGGTCCTGTGGGGCGCTTGGTTTGCTGTTGCGGTCATCGGTCAGGTCGTCACAACGCTTCTCACGAATGAACTCCTCGCGCTGATCGGCGCGCTGATTCTGATCCCGCTCCAATTGGGGCCGTACTTGCTGGGTCTTCGGCTGATCCGTGCGCGGGATGTCGCTGTCTGGGACCTGTTCGAAGCGTACACCCGCCCGATGACAGTCGTCGGCTCAACGCTCTGGGTCGGGATCATCATCCTTGCCGGCTGGGTCCTCCTGATCGTGCCCGGTTTCGTGTGGGGGCTGACGTACGGGTTTGCCCCGCTTCTCGCTGTCGACCGCCGGCTCTCCGCGCGCGACGCACTCGCGGCGAGCGCCGCGATCACGATCGGCGACCGGTGGAGACTCCTCCGAATCCTGGCCGTCCCGTTCGGGATCCCTGGAATCCTCGTTGCTTTGGGGACCCTCCTCCCGGTCGCCGTTCCCGACCTGCTGCCGCCGGTGTGGGTGACGTCCGTCCACAATCCCCTGTTGATAGCCGGATGGGTCGCATCGTTTCTCCTTTGGCCTTGGGGAATCTGCGTTACTGCCGCTGCCTACGAGCGCCTGACGGCCCGAAAGGGCCCGAAGCCGGCTGGGGAAGGCGAATGAACGAGCGCCGGCGAACGGGCCTCCGCGCGGCTCACCAGTTCGCGCCGCCGGCCTCGCCGACGAGCTCGAATCCGGAAGGGAAGTAGTCGCTTCGGTAGACGAGGAGAGACTCGTCGCCCGATCCGGCAACGAGTGCCAAGAACTCGCTGCCGACGGCGAGGAGCATGTTCCTACCGAGACTGCTCTCGACCGCGTAGCGGTCGACGACTAGATCTATCTCGTCTGTCCGGATCCGGGCTGTCCCGTCGCGACGAATCGAGATCGTCGGAAGAGGGCCATCTGTCTCCGCGCGGCGGGGGAGACCGCTGAGCATTAGGACGTCGTAGGACGCGACGTCGGCCCCCCCACCGGCTTGTTCGAAGAGCGCCGGGAGGAGCGCGTACGTGCTGAACGTGCCGAGAACGATCGTGCGATCGGGATCGATGGCGAACTCCCGTCGGTCCTTCCCGGAAACGATCGCCGCGCGGTCGAACGCGATCTCTCCCCGGACCTCGCGTCCTCGTCCGAACGGGGCATCGATCGACAGGGCGTACTGCTGCGGGCGGAGCGACGGATCGGTTGTCAGCGTCTGACGGAACGTGGCCTGGACCGTCGTGATCAGGACCTTGAACTCAAAGACGCCCGTCGATGTCAGGGCGGCGCCCGTATCGTCGATCCGCACGTCGTATTGCTCTTCTCCGAATCGCCGGCCGTTTCCGAAGAAGACGATCGAACCGCTCGACGAAAATGGAGGCGGGATGGTCGGTGCGACGACAGACGAGCGGTCCGGCTCCGGCTCCTCCTCCGGTCCTACCGCCGTCGTCCGTCCCGGGGCGTTGGACGGTGGGGCGATCCAGGCAGACGGGATCTTCCTTTGCTCCGAGGGCGGCATCGCCCCAGGCGGCGCCGATGTGAGGAGCAGGGCGATCCACAGACCGCCGCCAACGAAGACGGGAACGCCGATTCCCACCCCGAGGACCCATTGCCACCGCCTTCGCATCGCTCCCCGCCTTTCGCGCCGATACAATCGGGTGGCATGAGTATAGGACGGCGGTGTGAAGCGATTGTCAGCATCCGGTAGAGGCGCGTTGTTCCGCGAGCGTCGCGAGCGAGCCGCGCGGGGACGGGCGGACTTGTGAGGGAGGGCCATCGCATGGCTCGTGAGATCGATCGGTCGAGTTGGCCGCGGCGCAGTGCATTCGAGCTCTTCCGCGGGCTCGGGTACCCGTACTTCAACCTGTGCGCCGATGTTGACGTGACTTGGCTGCGCGCCTCGACGGCGGAAACGGACGTGTCGTTCAGCGTGTCGCTCGTCCACCTCCTCGCACGAGCGGCGAACGCACTCCCGGAGTTCCGTCGCAGAATCCGCGGCGATCGGCTCGTCGAGCACGACCGGGTTCATCCGTCGATCGCTGTGTTGGCGGATGACGAACGCATCGGGTTTTGCACGATCGAGTATGACGATGCGTTCGACTCGTTCGCGCGGCGGGCGGCGGAAGCGATCGATCGAGCTCGGTGCGTGCCGAGCCTCGCCGATGAGCCGGGCCGGGACGACTACCTGTTCATGACCGCCATCCCGTGGATCTCGTTCTCGTCGATGGTTCACCCGGTTCCGCTCGACCCGCCGGACTCCGTCCCGAGGATCGCTTGGGGCCGGTATCGGCGGGCGGACGGCCGATGGAAGATGCCGCTCTCGGTCCAGGCGCACCACGCGGTGATGGACGGCGTCCACGTCGGCCGCTTCTTCGCGCTCGTTCAGGAGTACCTCGATGCTTCGTGCGGCCCCTCGGTCGGCGAGGAGGAGTCGCCGGGGTGAACGAAGCGACCGTTCGCTTCTACGCGGAACTGAATGACTTCCTCCCTTCCGATCGACAGCAACGCCCGCTGCGGTTCTGCTTCCACGTCCCCCCGACGGTGAAGGACGCGATCGAGTCGCTCGGCGTGCCGCATGTCGAGGTCGACCTGATCCTGGTGAACGGAGGGTCGGTCGGGTTCGATCACCGCCTCTCGGGCGGCGACCGGGTCTCTGTCTACCCCTCGTTCGAGTCGATCGACATCGCCCCCCTCGTTTGCCTGCGGGACCGGCCGCTGCGGGAGCCGCGGTTCGTCTCCGACGTCCATCTGAGGCGGCTCGCCCGGTGGCTTCGGCTCCTCGGGTTCGATGCGCTGCATCCGGTGAGCGCGTCCGACGAGGAACTCGTCGAGATCTCCCTCGGCGAACGCCGGATCCTGCTGACGCGCGACCGCGCCTTGCTGAAACGCGGTGCGTTGACGCACGGCTATTGGGTCCGCGCGGTTGATCCGATCGAGCAAGCAAGAGAGGTCGTCGAGCGGTTCGACCTCCGGGGGAGGGCGGCCCCCTTCACGCGGTGCCTCGAGTGCAACGGCGCACTGCGGACGGTCGAGAAGGGTGCGGTGTGCGACCGGATTCCGCCGCGGACGCGTCGATGGCTCGACGAGTACGTCGAGTGCCAAGCATGTGGGAAGCTCTACTGGCGCGGGACCCACGCGCGCCGCCTCGAGCGGACCGTGGAGCGCATCCTTGCTCCGGACGGGGAGACCTCGGAGGCGTCGGACCCATCGCCCGCGCAGGGCTCATGACTGAAGAGCAGACGAAACGCTTCACCCAAGACATCCGGAGTTCGGACCGACGACTTGAACAGCCCGGCTACCGATTCCCGTCGATCGGCTCGGCGACGAGGTCGTAGGCGTCGAATCCGACGACCTCCACCGTCCGGAATTCCCCGCCGCGGACGCCGGGACCGCGTACGTAGATGACGCTGTCGACGTCGGGGGCCTCCCGGATCGACCGGGCGACCCAGACGCCCGCCTCGTCCGCAGGCTCGTCGATGAGGACCTCGAGCGTCTCGCCGATCCGCGACTCGTTCCGTTCGAAGACGATCTCCTGCTGCGCTCCCATCAGGGCGTCGAGCCGGCGTTCGATCGTCTTTGGCGGGACCGGATCCGGCATCTGGGCGGCCGGGGTCCCCGCCTCCCGCGAATAGGCGAACGCGCCGACGTGCTCGAAGCGGACCTCGCGGACGAGCTCAAGGAGCCGGCGAAAGTGCGCCTCCGTCTCCCCGGGGAACCCGACGATGAACGTCGTCCGGATCGCGACATCGGGGATCCGCGCGCGCAGCCGCTCGATGAGGCCGAGGCAGTCGGACTGCGTCACGCCCCGCCCCATCCGCCGAAGGATCTCGTCGTCGAGGTGCTGGAGCGGAAGGTCGACGTACGGGCAAAGCGAAGGGATCGACGCGTACGCGTCGGCGAGGGCGTCGCTGAAGTGGGCCGGGTGCGTGTAGAGGAGGCGGATCCACCGGAGATCCCGGATCTCGGCGAGCTGCGATAGCAGCTCCTCGATCCGCGTCGCCGGCGAGAGGTCGACCCCATAGCGCGTGGTGTCCTGACCGATCAGGTCGAGCTCGCGGGCGCCCCCCTCCACGAGCTGCTCCGCCTCCCGCACGACCTCCGCCGCCGGGCGGCTGCGGAACGGACCCCGGATCGACGGGATCGTACAGTAGGTGCATCGATTGTCGCATCCCTCGGAGATTCTCAGGTAGGAGAGGTGCCTCGGGGTGAGGATCAATCGGGCGTCCTCGTCGGGGCCGGGGCCGAGCCCGCACGCATCCGCGATCGCCTCGTGCTCGTCGAGCCCGAAGAAGCGGTCGACGCCGGGGAGCTGTGCCGTCAGACCGTCGCGATCGCGCTGGACGAGGCAGCCGACGACGAACAGGCGGGCCGCCCTGCCGCGCGCCCGCTTCGCGTACTCCCGGATGACGGCAAACGACTCAGCGCGCGCCGGCTCGATGAACCCGCACGTGTTGACGATGAGGATGTCGGCCTCCTCGGCCGGCGCGCCGACGATCGCCCCCGCCGCCGCCAGCCGCCCGAGGAGGCGCTCGGAGTCGACGAGGTTCTTGACGCACCCGAGGCTCGCCACGTGGATCCTCGGCCGGCGCGCTCTGCGGTCTCTCTGCCCTTTGGCCATCGCCCCTCCCTTCGGGCGACAGATCTTACCCGGCGGAGGGCGCCGACGGCATCCGGTGCGCAGGTGCTGCCTGCGACACCGATGCTCGGCTTGTCGAGTCCTTCCATTTTCCGCTAAAGCATAAGGAAGGCGAATAGAGGGACCGCAACGAGCGAGGAGACTCGCGGGACCGAAGGACTTCTGCTTCCCGTGGAGAACGGGGCATCAGCGAGTCAAATCCGTTGCGATGCCGGATGGCGGAGGGACCGCGCAATGCCGAGGGTCGAATGCGGCATCGCCCCGGGTGACGCGATGGCCGGTCTCGAGGCCTCTCGAAGTGAGGTGCGTTGTCCCCTTCGGCGGGAAGACGCCGGTCGAAGGCGTCGGTCTCCAGTCTCGCCGGATGGTCCAGCGTCCGCTGAACGCGGAGGATCTCGAAGCGCTGGTCAAGGTCCGCGGTTCGCAGCACGCGCCCTGTATTCAACAACAAAGCTCTAGCCCCTGCTGCGCGCTACGAACCGATGGAACGAAGCCAGTCCGCCGTCGCACGCGGGCTTCGCAGGCGAACCAGGCGCAGATGCTGGAACTCGGGGCGCGCAAAAAGAGCCGGGTAGGTGCAGCAACGTCGCCAGTAGGTCTGCAGACACCAAATCAGGATCGAGTCCCGCGAGAAGAACGCCTTCCGCCAGCTTTCGACGCAGCCGTCCCACATCGGCTCCTTGGTGGCCGCCCTGCGGATCGTCCGCCGGAGGAGCTGTCCGAAGACTCGCGGGAAGGCGTAGTCGAGCCAGACGACCGTGTCGGCCCGGGGCCAGACGATCGGGTGGGTCCGGCTGTAGTTCCCGTCGAGAACCCATCGCTCGCCGCGCGTCGCCTCGTCGACCTTCGGGAGGAACTCCTCGTCCGGGGTCTCGCCCCAGTTCGGCTTCCAGAACAGGGCGTCGAGCTCGATGCACGGGACGTCCAATCGCGCGGCGATTGCACGCGCAACGGTCGTCTTCCCGGAACCGGTCGTCCCGATGACGTTGATTCGCCGGCCGGGGAAGCACTTTGCACTCTCCGACGTCATGACAGCCTTGCCCCCTCTGTTGGGTTGCGGAGAGATCTTCGCGAACGGGCTCGGCCCGCACAACGCCGGGTAGGTGTTCTGGGGGCAGAGAGGGAGCACAAGCTGTACTGGATGACGGAGGTGGGAGGGGAGATCAACGGAAATCGGGGGACACATACCCTATCTCCTCTGCTGGGAAATCGGGGGACACATACCCTATCTCCTCTGCTGGGGCGATTCACAGAGTGCTCGCCTTTCTTTCTGGGAATCCCGGTGTCATCCAACACCCATGCCACTCGTGATCCCGCCTCCTTCGCCATGAGCACCGCCAGTTCCCGGCGCAGGGCCATCCAGTCCCACGGGCTCTGGTTGACGAACTGCTGCAGGCCTTGCTTATCGCCGCCGCAGCACTCGGCCATCCCGGCTGCTGTCTTCCGTCCTCCCTCCAGCAGCAGTCCCTGAACGCAGATCGCTCCCCAGTGTCGGCGTTCCGTCCGCCCCAGAAGGGACAACAATGGATCGACGAACGCCTCCAATCTCCCCCTGGCTTCAAGGAGTTCCTTGTGGTTCATGCCTCGATCATGGCAGGATCCGTACGTCATTGCAGACTACTTAACGAAGTAGTACTAGCCGCCATCCGGGAAGCGGCCGCCCTTTTTCGATCTCTGATTCGCTATTCCCTACGAAGATCCGTACAGCGGAGGCCAACAGGAATCGTCAGAGGCTCTTGACACGGGCACGGGTTCCGTGTATCAAGGGATCCAGCAAGCACCGGACGGCCCGCACGCGCGGGTCGAGGAGAGACATGAATCGCAACATGACGTTCGTCCTGGTTCTTAGCGTCCTCGTCCTCATTGGACGAGAGCCGTGACCGTTGGGCGGGCGCCTTCAAGAAAATGAGCGGGCCACCCCAACGGGTGGCCCAAGTCTTTGTGTACGAGCGTGAAGGAAACCCGAGCCCGGACGGAGCTCAAGAACAAAGGAGGGTAGAACCATGCAACAGACGATGAATGCATCAAGCAACCCTGTGAACAGCCTGCCTGCGATCGACCTTGGTCTTATCTTCCTGGTCCTTATTGGTGTGGTCCTTGCCCTCGTCTTGGGGCAGGGACCATGAGGCTTGGGTAGCCATACGGAAAGTCTGTGCGTAGACGGGCCACCCAAGAAAGGGTGGCCCGTCTCTTTTTCTAGCGAGATGGAGGTGGCGGGATGAAATCGGAGAAGACGTCATGAAGCGTAGCGGGGCGCGTGTGGTGTGGGAAGAGCTCGCGGCGGAAGGTGTGCGCGTGGTGTTCGGCATGCCCGGCGGGAGCATCATGCCGACGTACCACCCGCTGAGCGAGCATCGCATCCGTCACGTGCTCATTCGGCACGAGCAGGCGGCGGCCCATGCCGCCGACGGGTACGCCCGCGTCTCCGGGGACGTCGGGGTGGCGATCACCACGTCCGGACCGGGGGCGACGAACCTGACGACGGGAATCGCCACGGCGATGTTGGATTCGATTCCGCTGGTCTGCATCACGGGACAGGTGGCGACCGGCTTGATCGGGACCGACGCCTTCCAGGAAGCAGATATCACCGGGATCACGCTGCCGATCACCAAGCACAACTACCTCGTCACCGACGTCGACGCCCTGGCGGACACGATTCATGAGGCCTTTCACATCGCACGAAGCGGACGTCCCGGTCCGGTGTTGATCGACCTCCCCAAAGACGTGCAGATCGCTGAGACCGAGGTCGCTCCTGTTCCGTGGCGATCCGCAGGACCGTTCGCTGGCGACGGAGCGGCGGATGATGATGAGGCGCCGGCCGGCATCGACGAAGCGGCGATGTTCCTCCGGCGTTGTCGGCGACCGGTGATTCTCGCCGGGCAGGGCGTCGTTCGATCCGGCGCGGCCGATCTTCTGCGGCAGTTGGCGGAGCGTTGCGACATCCCCGTTACGACGACGCTTCTGGGAAAACCGGCGTTCCCGTGGGGACATCGACTGGCGCTCGGCATGATGGGCATGCACGGAACTGCGGAGGCGAACCTGGCGATTCAGGAGGCCGACCTGCTCATCGCGCTCGGGATGAGGTTCGACGATCGAGTCACCGGGCGGATCGATGCCTACGCGCCGATGGCGCGGAAGATCCACGTCGACCTCGACGAGAGCGAGATCAACAAAATCGTTCCGGTCGACGTGGCCATCGTCGCCGACGTGCGCCGGACGCTCCGCGCGCTCGTCGAGCGCTGCGAATCGATCGTCCGCGATGAGTGGCGCGCTGCGGTGGACGCATGGAGAGGTGAGTCCCGGGAGCGGGACCTGCTGGGCCGTCCTTCCGACGACGTGCTCTGCGTGCCGCGGGTCATCGACGAATTGCGGCGACAGACCGCCGGAGAAGCCATCGTCGTCGCCGATGTCGGGCAGAACCAGATGTGGGCGGCTCAGTACTACGGGACCGACGGCCGACTGCCGTTCGTCACCTCCGGCGGGCTCGGGACGATGGGATTCAGCCTGCCTGCATCGATCGGGGCGCAGCTGGCCGCTCCGGACGCCGAGGTCTGGAGCCTCTCCGGAGACGGCGGGTTCCAGATGAACCTCCAGGAGCTGGCCACTGTCGCGCAGGAAGGGCTTCCGCTGCGAATCGCCGTCCTCAACAACGGCTATCTCGGGATGGTCCGGCAGTGGCAGGAGTTCTTCTACGACGAACGGTACGAATCGACGCGGCTTCTGAATCCGGACTTCGTTCGGCTGGCCGAGGCCTACGGCATCCCGGCATGGAGCGCGCGGACCCCGGGAGAGAGTCGTGAAGCGATCGCCGCGTCCCGCGGGGTTCGCGGACCCGCGCTGATCGAATTCCAGACCGTGGTGGATGGGGACGAGGCCAACGTCTATCCGATGGTTCCCAGCGGCGCCGCACTTCACGAGATGATCCGCCGCCCCGTGCCGATAAGGATCGCGACTCGAAGGGGGGATGTATGAAGCGAACGCTAGTCGCGCTCGTCGAGGATAAGCCGGGGACGCTCAACCGGATCTCCAGTCTGTTCCGGCGCCGCGCGTTCAACATCGAAAGCTTGACGGTGGGGCACAGCGAGCGGGAAGGCATGTCGCGCATGACGATCGTTGTCGACGGGACGCAGACGGACAGCGCGATGGTGGAGAAGAACCTGCGAAAGCTGGTGAACGTCTCGTCTGTCGAGGATGTCAGCGATCGTCCGGCGATTCTTCACGAGCTGGCGCTGATCAAGGTGCGAACCGCGGACGGGCGCCGCAGCGAGGTCATGCAGGTGGTGGAGGCCATGGACGGGCGCGTGATCGACATCGGTCTGGAGACGCTGCTCGTCGAGGTCACCGGGTTGGATGAGAAGGTCGACCGGCTGCTGGAGGTCCTGCGGCCGTTCGGGATCGCGGAGATGACAAGGACGGGACGGGTGGCGATGGTCCGTGAGGCCAGCGCCACCGCGGTTCCGGAGTAGGAGGAGAACGTGGCAAAGGTGGTGTTCGGACGCGTTACTGAGGACGTGGTCATGCGGGACGAGTTCTCGCTCGACCGCGCCCGCGAGGTGCTGCGCGACGAGACGGTCGCCGTCATCGGATACGGAGTGCAGGGACCGGCGCAGGCGCTCAACCTGCGAGACAACGGGATCCGCGTCCTGGTCGGACAGCGCAAGGACAGTCCGACATGGGACAAAGCGGTGGCGGACGGGTGGACGCCCGGCGAGACGCTCTTCCCGATCGACGAGGCGGTCTCTCGTGGCACCGTCATTCAGTATCTACTCTCGGATGCCGCGCAGAAGGCGCTTTGGCCGGTGATTCGCGATCGGCTCGACCCGGGCGATGCGCTCTACTTCTCGCATGGCTTCGCCGTGGTCTATAGCGATCAGACCGGCGTCGTCCCGCCGGACGATGTCGACGTCATCCTCGTGGCGCCGAAGGGGTCCGGATCGAACGTTCGAACGAACTTTCTCGACGGGAGCGGCATCAATTCGAGCTACGCCGTCCACCAGGATGTCTCCGGACGCGCCACCGAACGTGCGCTGGCGCTCGGGATCGCTATCGGGTCGGGGTACTTGTTCCCGACGACGTTCGTCAACGAGGTGCGAAGCGACCTCGTGGGCGAGCGGGGAGTGTTGATGGGGGCGCTCGCCGGCGTGATGGAGGCGCAGTACGCCGTCTTGCGCAAGCACGGGCACTCCCCGAGCGAGGCGTTCAACGAGACGGTCGAGGAACTGACCCAGAGCCTGATCCGGCTGGTCTCCGAGCATGGGATGGACGGGATGTACGCGCGAACGAGCACCACGGCGCAACGGGGAGCCCTGGACTGGAAGGGCCGCTTTCGGGAGGCCGTCGCGCCGGTCTTCGACGAGCTGTACCAGCGGGTCGTCGACGGCGAGGAGACGCGCATCGTGCTCGAAGCGAACGCATCGGCAACGTATCGAGCGCGGCTCGAGGCCGAGCTTGCCGAGATGAGAGAGTCCGAATTCTGGCAGACCGGCGCCGCGGTGCGGAACCTTCGCCCCGAGCGGCAAGGACGGCGCGCATGATCGGGGAAGAGATCACTCCGGATCGAGTCGTCGTCTTCGACACGACGCTCCGCGACGGCGAGCAATCGCCCGGCGTCTCGCTCGGCGCGGTCGAGAAGCTCTGCGTGGCGAGGCAATTGGCGCGGCTCGGTGCGGACGTCATCGAGGCAGGGTTTCCCGCGGCATCCCGCGACGACGAACGGGCGGTGCGCGAGATCGCGCGAAACGTCGGAACCTCAGACGGACCGGTGATCTGTGGGCTGGCGCGCGCCGTCGCGTCCGACATCGATGTCGCGTGGGAGGCAGTGCGGTTGGCGGCACAGCCGCGGATCCACACCTTCCTCGCCACCTCGGATCTCCATATGAAACATAAGCTGGGCATGACGCGCGCCCAGGTCCTCGATCGGATCGGCGAGGCGGTGCGTCGCGCGGTCGCACTCTGTCCGGAGGTCGAGTTCTCCCCCGAGGACGCCAGCCGGACCGACCGGGACTTCCTCTGCGACGCCGTTTCAACGGCGATCGACGCGGGAGCCACGACGGTCAACATTCCCGACACGGTGGGGTGCGCGATGCCCGACGAGTTCGGCGACTTGATCCGGTTCCTGCGTGAGCGCGTGGAGAACATCGGGCGGGCCGTCATCAGTGTGCACTGCCACGACGATCTCGGGTTGGCGACGGCGAACACGCTTGCCGCGCTGCGCCACGGGGCCCGTCAGATCGAAGTAACGGTCAACGGGATCGGTGAACGCGCAGGCAACGCCGCCACCGAGGAGATGGTCGTCCTCCTCGACGCGCATCGCAAGAGGCTCCGGCTGTTCACCGGCCTCGATATCCGGGAGATCGCCTCGACCAGCCGGATCGTCAGCCAAGTGACCGGGATGACGATTCAAGCGAACAAGGCGATCGTCGGCTCCAATGCATTCGCGCACGAATCGGGAATTCACCAGGACGGCATGCTCAAGCATCAGGAGACGTACGAATTCATTCGCCCCGAATCGGTCGGAGCGGATGCGACGAGATTCGTCCTCGGAAAGCACTCGGGGCGGCACGCGTTTCGCGAACGAATGGCCGAGCTCGGCTACGAACTCGATCCGGCAACGCTCGATGCGGCGTTTCGAAGATTCAAGGATCTGGCCGACAAGAAACGGGAGGTCACCGAGGCCGATCTCGCGGCGATGGTCGCCGACCTTCTGGAGGCAAGCGAGGGCGGGTTCCGTTTGGCCGATCTGCAGGTGGTCTGCGGCCATCCGGGCATGCCGACCGCGACCGTTCGGCTGATCGATCCCGACGGGGTTGAGAGGATCGCCTCGGCGGTCGGCTCCGGTCCGGTCGACGCGACGTATCGAGCGATCGATGCCGTCCTTTCGAGGCCGCATAAGCTTCTCGAGTTCGACATCCACGGGATCACCGAGGGGATCGACGCACAAGGCCGGGTCGCGGTGCAGGTGGGCGACGGACGCGGGGCGACGGCCAGCGGGTACGGCGCGGACACCGACATCATCGTGGCGAGCGCCAAGGCGTATCTGAGCGCACTGAACCGGCTCGTCGCGTTGGGCGGCGGGACGGGCGAATCGTCGGACGATGCGCTGACCTCGACGGTGGGCGCTTCGCACGACGGAGACCAAAACGTGAGGGAACACGGCGAATAGCCAGGAGGTACGTGATGGTGGAGAAGAAACCGATCCAGCCGAACGACTGGACCGCGGAATCGGAAGAAGATACGGACGATGCCGGCATGTCCCGCGGCTGGGCCGCGAAATGGGACGCCACGGCGCTCCTTCAGACGCGCGCCCGCCGCCCGACGAGGGATACGGAGGACGGAATCGGGCGGATACCGGCGGAAGGCGCGGTCGAATGAGCCAGACGCTCGCTGAGAGGCTGATCGCCGCTCACGCGCTCCGTGACGGAACGTTCGCATCGGCGCAGGAAGCCGCGGGGATACGAGACGGGAACTTCGTCGAGGTCCGGGTCGACCGGATTCTCGCCAACGACATCACCGCGCCGATTGCGATCCGCGAGTTCGGGCGCCTCGGAGTGGATCATGTCTTCGATCCGGAGGCGATTGTCCTCGTGGCGGATCATTTCACCCCGAACAAGGACATCGCGTCGGCCGAGCAGTGCGCGCTGATGCGACGGTTCGCCGTTGATCAAGGACTGCCCCATTTCTACGACGTCGGGCGGGCCGGCATCGAGCACGTCCTGTTGCCGGAGTGCGGCCTCGTCGGCCCCGGAGATCTGGTGGTCGGCGCGGACTCGCACACGTGCACCTACGGGGCGCTCGGCGCGTTCGCCACCGGAATGGGGTCGACCGACATCGGCGTGGCGATGGCCACCGGCATGGTCTGGATGCAGGTGCCCGAGACGATCCGCATCGAGTACACCGGGACGCTTCGTCCGTGGGTTGGCGGCAAGGACCTGATTCTCGCTGCGATCGGCCGCCTTGGCGTCAACGGCGCGCGGTACCGCGCAATTGAGTTCGTCGGGCCGACGATCGAGGAGCTCCCGATGTCCGGCCGCTTCACGATGGCCAACATGGCGATCGAGGCCGGAGGCAAGGCGGGGCTGTTCTATACCGACGACCGGACCGCCGCCTTCCTCGAAGATTCGTCGTGGGAGACCGCGATCGAGCGGGGCCGTCGCGAAGATCCTGACGCCGCCTACGCCGCCCGCCTGTCGATTGACGCCGGCGGACTCGATCCACAAGTCGCGTTTCCGCACCTGCCGGAGAACGTGCGTCCGGTCAGCGAGGCCGGGTCGATCCCGATCGATCAGGTCGTGATCGGATCCTGCACGAACGGGCGTTTGGATGACCTGCGCGAAGCGGCACGTGTCCTCGCCGGGCGCAAGGTGGCCCCGGGCGTCCGGTGCCTCGTCTTCCCGGGAACCCAGCGGGTGATGCTCGAAGCCGTCCGCGAGGGACTGGTCGCGCAGTTTGTCGAAGCCGGCGCCGCGGTGTCGACACCGACGTGCGGGCCGTGCCTCGGCGGACACATGGGAATTCTCGCGGCCGGGGAGCGGGCGGTTAGCACGACGAACCGCAACTTCCGGGGACGTATGGGACATCCAGAGAGCGAGGTCTATTTGGCGGGGCCGGCGGTCGCCGCCGCATCGGCGGTGGCCGGCCGGATCGCGTCTCCCGAGGAGGTGTGCTAGATGAAGTGCCAAGGCACGGCATGGGTCTACGGAGATCACGTCGATACCGACGCGATCATCCCGGCACGCTACTTAATGAGCTCCGATCCCGACGAACTGGCGGCGCACTGCATGGAAGACATCGACACCGACTTCTCTCGGGACGTCGCGCCCGGCGACGTGGTCGTCGCCGGCGAGAACTTCGGGTGCGGTTCGTCGCGAGAACACGCTCCGATTGCACTCAAGGCGTTGGGCGTCGGCTGCGTTCTCGCCAAGAGCTTCGCCCGGATCTTCTTTCGGAACGCACTGAACATCGGCCTACCTGTCCTTGTCTGCCGCGAGGCGGTTTGTGAAGCGCAGTCGGGGCACGCCCTGGCGATCGACCTGGAGCGCGGCGCGATCACGAACCGCACGCTTCGCAAATCGTACGTCGCGGAGCCGTATCCGGCCTTCATGCTGGATCTGATCCAGGCAGGTGGCTTGGTGGCGTTCACACGTCGTCGCCTGACGAGCGGCGGGAGATGAATGTGGCTGCTTCGGCCTCCGAGAGGACCATGACGACGATCGAGCTCTACGACACGACGCTTCGTGACGGGATGCAGCAGGAGGGCCTCAGCCTGTCGGTGGAGGACAAGCTGCGTATCGCGCGGCGTCTGGATCGGTTCGGGATCGACCGGATCGAGGGCGGATGGCCGGGATCGAACCCGAAGGACGCCGTCTTCTTCCGGCGCGCCGCGGAGCTCGATCTCCTGAACGCGCGGTTGACCGCGTTCGGGAGCACGTGCCGAGCCGGAACGAAGGCATCGGAAGATCGTCAGTTGCGCGCTGTCCTCGATGCCGGGACGGAGGACGTCGCGATCTTCGGCAAGGCGTGGATGCTGCATGTCCGTGAAGTGCTTCGTACGACGCCCGACGAGAATCTGCGGATGATCGGGGAATCGATCCGATTTCTGCGAGGCGAAGGCCGCCGGGTCGTCTACGATGCGGAGCACTTCTTCGACGGGTTCCACGATGACCCAGCGTATGCGTTGGCGACGATCGATGAGGCGGTTCGCGCCGGCGCCGAGACCGTGGTCCTCTGTGACACCAACGGAGGAACGCTGCCGTGGCAGGTGGAGGCTGCGGTGGCCGAGGTACAGGATCGCTCGAAGGTGCGGGTCGGCATCCACACGCACGACGATGCCGGGCTTGCGGCGGCCAACGCGCTGGCTGCGGTGCAAGCCGGGGCGACGCATGTGCAAGGGACGATGAACGGATACGGGGAGCGTTGCGGGAACGCAGATTGGTGCTCGATCCTTCCGACGCTGATCCTCAAGATGGGGTACGCTTGCTCGACCGCCGTTGCACTCGAGGACCTCGTCGACCTGTCGGCGACGGTCGGAGGGATCGTCAATCGACGGATCGACGCCCAACGTCCGTACGTCGGGCGAAGTGCGTTCGCGCACAAGGGCGGCGTCCATGTCGACGCGATGGCGAAGTGTCCGCGGAGCTACCAGCACATCGAGCCGGAGCTCGTCGGCAATCGCCGGCGGGTCGTCGTCAGCGAGCTCTCCGGCGGGGCGAATGTCTCGGAGAAGGCCCGCGAGTTCGGAGTCGAGCTCTCGGCAAAGGCCGAAAGAACGAGGCGGGTGCTCAACCGGATCAAGGAGCTCGAGCATCGCGGGTTCCAATTCGAGGGCGCCGACGCGTCGGTCGAACTGATCGTTCGGCGGAGCGATGCCGGATATCGGGCGCCGTTCGAACTGGCCGGGTTCCACGTCCTGATCCGTGAGAAGGATGCCGATTCGATGATGAGCGAGGCGGCGGTCAAGGTGCGCATCGGGAACGAAACCTTCCACACCGTGGCGGAAGGAAACGGCCCGGTCAACGCGCTCGACCTCGCCGTTCGCAGAGCGCTCCAGCCTTCGTATCCCGCGATCGGCGAGGTGGAACTGACTGACTACAAGGTGCGCATTCTAGACGGGGACGCGGGAACTGCGGCGCGGATTCGCGTTGCCATCACATCGTCGGACGGAAGACGCACGTGGAGCACCGTGGGATGCGGACCCAACGTGATCGAAGCCAGCTGGATCGCATTGGCCGATGCGCTCGAGTACGCGCTGATCGGCATCAATGCGGCACAGCTCGCATTCGTCAAACCATAGGAGACCCATTGAATGCACATATCGTTGCGCTGCCGGGAGACGGAGTCGGACCGGAGGTCGTCTCAGCGGCCCGCCGGGTGCTCGACGCCGCGGCCCGGACAGGTGGACACCGGTTGGTTGTCGAAGAGGCGCTGATCGGCGGCGCGGCGATCGACGCGCTCGGAACGCCGCTTCCTGAAGAAACCGTCGTGCGTTGCCGGGAGGCCGACGCGATTCTCCTCGGCGCGATCGGGGGACCGAAGTGGGACGATCCAGGGGCCGTCGTGCGGCCGGAGCAGGGGCTCCTCGGGCTACGCAAGGAACTCGGTCTGTACGCCAACATCCGCCCGGTTCGCGTCGAACCGGCGCTCGCCGAATCCTCGCCGATCAAGAAGGACCGCATCGACGGGGTCGATCTGGTGATCGTCCGGGAGTTGACGGGAGGGCTCTACTTCGGAACACGACGCGAGGCGAGAGAGGACAGCGACTCGGCGGTCGACACGATGGAATACAGCGTCCTCGAGATCGAGCGCATTGCACACGTCGCCTTTCGAATGGCAGAGGACCGGCGGGGCCGAGTGACCCTTGTCGACAAGGCGAACGTCCTCGCCTGCTCGCGCTTGTGGCGGCGGGTGGTCGGTGCGATCGCCTCCGGGTATCCCGGTGTCACCTACGAGACGATGCTCGTCGACGCCGCAGCGATGCACTTGATTCGTCGGCCGACCGATTTCGACGTCTTGTTGACGGAGAACCTGTTTGGCGACATCCTTGCCGATGAGGCGTCGATGCTGTCAGGATCGATGGGCATGCTGCCCTCGGCCTGCCTCGCCGACGGTCGCCTCGGTCTGTATGAGCCGATTCACGGGAGCGCTCCGGACATCGCAGGCAAGGGTGTGGTCAATCCGATCGCCACGATCCTGAGTGGGGCGATGATGCTCCGCTACTCCCTCGGCTGGGAGGCCGAAGCGATCGCGATCGAGCGCGCGGTGGAGCGAACCTTGGGCGACGGCTTCCGTACGCCAGACCTGGCAAACGAGGGCGAGGAAACGATCGGAACCGCGGCCATGACCGATCGGATCATCGAACGGCTGGAGGGATGAGCGGATGAAGAGCGATCAAGCCAAGTCGGGACCACAGCGCGCCCCGCATCGGTCTTTGTTGTACGCCAATGGGTGGACCCGAGAGGAGATCGATCGCCCGCTCGTCGGGATCGCCAACTCGTTCAACGAGATCACCCCCGGGCACGGGCACCTGCGATCGATCGCCGATGCTGTCAAGGCTGGAGTGCGGTCCGTCGGTGGGATGCCCGTCGAGTTCAACGTGATCGGCATCTGCGACGGGGTGGCGATGGGGCACGAGGGGATGCGCTACTCCCTGCCGTCGCGCGAATTGATCGCCGACTCGGTCGAAGCAATGGTCCGGGCGCACGCATTCGATGCCCTGGTCCTGGTGCCGAATTGCGACAAGATTGTGCCGGGCATGCTGATTGCCGCGGCCCGACTCAATCTTCCGACCGTGATGGTGAGCGGCGGGCCGATGCTCGCCGGCCGATACGGAGGGCAAGCGATCGATCTCAAGACGATGTTCGAGGCGGTCGGGGCCCACGGCGACGGCACGCTCGACGACGAGACGCTCGACCGGATGGAGCGCGCTGCGTGTCCCGGATGCGGGTCCTGCGCGGGTCTGTTCACGGCGAACACCATGAACTGTCTTTCCGAGGCGCTCGGCTTGGCGCTTCCCGGGAACGGGACGATTCCCGCGGTGCATGCCGACCGAGTGCGCTTGGCGAAGCGGGCCGGCGAAGCGGTGATGCGGCTCCTGGATCGCGGGGCGACCGCGCGGGCGATCCTCACATTGGGCGCGTTCGAGAACGCGATTGCCGTAGACATGGCGATCGGAGGATCGACGAACACGTTGCTCCATCTTCCCGCGATCGCCCACGCAGCCGGTCTGGCGCTGCCGCTCGCGACCTTCGATCGGATCAGCCGAAGGACTCCTTGTCTGACCAAACTCAGTCCGTCGGGGCCCCATCACATGGAGGATCTGCATCGTTCCGGCGGCATCCCGGAGGTCATGCGCCGTCTGCTCGGCGGGGGGCTGCTGCGGGGGGACGAGACGACCGCCTTGGGCGTCCTCTCCGAGCAACTGGATGCGACGGCGGCGCCGCAGGGAGAGAAATCGATCCTGCATAGTCTGGACGACCCGATCTCCGCCGACGGGGGAATCCGCATTCTGTTCGGCAACCTGTCACCGGATGGCGCCGTGGTCAAAGCATCGGCCGTCTCTGCAGCGATGCGTCATCATGTCGGGCCGGCGAAGGTGTTCGAGGGCGAGGAGGCGGCGCTTGACGCGATCCACGACCGGCGGGTCGCCGCGGGAGACGTGGTGGTGATTCGGGGCGAGGGGCCGCGGGGCGGCCCCGGGATGCGCGAGATGTTGATGGCGACCTCGGCGCTTGCCGGGATGGGGCTCGACGACTCGGTGGCGCTCGTCACCGACGGCCGATTCTCCGGGGCGTCGCGCGGCGCCGCGATCGGACACGTCTGCCCGGAGGCGGCCGTCGGGGGACCGATCGCCTGGGTCCGGGAGGGGGACGCCATCGAGATCGATCTCGAGTCCGGCCGGCTGTCGCTTGGCGTCGAGGAGGACGAGCTTGCGCGACGGCGCGATGCGTGGATTCCCCGGCCGGTCCGCTCGGATGGAGGAGTCTTGGGACGGTACGCGACACTCGTCGGATCGGCCTCCGAGGGAGCGATCCTGCGATGAATGCCGGATGGGGCCACGGCTTGACCGGACGGTCCGCTTCGCCCATGCTCGGACCGTGATGACCGCGAACGTTTCATCCTGCCGAGGTGGGCAGTACACAACGTCCTTTGCTTGGGTTCGCGGTACGACGATCGTCGCCGGCTAGCGCGCAGGGGATGCTCGTGGGCGAGGAGGCGACGGAATGGCGACAGGCTTGCCTGTCGTTCTTTCTTTGGCTCGCGCAACTCATCTATCAAGGCGCAACCGCTGCGACAAGGAGGGCGTGATGAGTACACGTGTGACGAAATTCGGCGGGACATCGATAGCGGACGGGGAAGCGATCGCGCGTGCGGCGCGCATTGTCTTGCGTTCCACCACGACGCGGCAACCGGCCGTGGTCGTGGTGAGCGCGATAAGCAGTGTGACCGACGCGATGACGCGGGGGATCCTGTGCGCCGCCGAGGGCGACATCGAAGAGTCGAAGAGCGTCTCGACCCGGACGAAGGAGCGGACGCAGGAAGTCGCGCAAGCCCTGGCGCCGTCGCTCGAGGAACGGGAGAGGGTTCTCAACGAGGAAGAGGGGGTCAAAGCTTGATTTCGGTATTGCAGTGCGCTAGGATGGCTCATCATGGCGCGACTGTTGCAGATCCAGTCTGAAGGAACCATCTACCACGTCACGTCCCGCGGGCATTTCCGCGAGTGGGAATGGGAATGTGGCAGACAGATCCCTCCTATTCTGTGCGCAGCGGTGGGGCCATGGTGAGGCTGGTCTGGTACATTCTCATTCGAAAATAAAGGCCTGACCCCTCCGGGCCGCTCCGGGGTGGGGGATTCGTATGGGGAAGAGACGTCCTCGTGGGCCCGTCTCGCCCTTCACAATTTCGCCACATTCCTGAGCGATCCTCTTCATCAGTGTCGGCGAGAATCGGCTCCATTGCAGGAGGCAAAGGAAACCCGACGGTGGGTCCAAACTGGATTTGACGACGGCGATATCTCGCAAGGGGGGATTCGTGCACACGAGGAGATGGGTGGGAGGGATCTCGTCATGCCTCCTTGCGGTGGCGCTCTTCGTCACGGCGAGCGCCGATTCGGGCCCGGTGCTCGGATTGCGAGAGGCGATCGATCTTGTCCTTCGCCACGACGCGGGGCTGCGGCAGGCGGAGTTGCAGTTGGAGCGAGCGCGCCTTGAGCTGGAGGCGGCGATTGCATCGGTCTCCCTCCCGTCGCTGACGTTCACGCTCACTCCCCCAACCCTGTCCACGGACGGTTGGGGCGGTGATCTGAAGGGAACAGTTGGCGCGACGCTGAGTCTTCCGCTCTTGACGTCGAGCACGATCTCGGCGAGTTTGGACGTTGGGCTCGACGAGAACTCATCGCCGCAGCTCACCGGATGGCGCGCGGTGTTCTCGCAGAGGGTCGATCCGACGAGCCTCCACCCGACGAGCGATCGGCTCGACGCGCGGCGAAGGGCAGTCGATGAGGCTCAGATCAGCCTGACGGCGAAGAGAAACGCCCTTGTCTTGGAGACTGTCTCGACCTACACCAACTTGCTCGCCGCCCGGGATCAGGCCGCCCGAGTGGAGGCGGCGCTGCTACGCGCGGAAGAACGCCTTCGCGGCATTGAGGACTTGATCCAGCGTGGGCTTCGGGGTGAGTCCGACCGCGTCGATGCGCAGCTTGCGGGGCTCGACGCGCGAATCCGGCTCGATCAAGCGCGGAGCGACTACGAGAAGAACCTCGCTGCGTTCCTCCAAGGTCTCGGGCTCGAGGAGATATCGGATCTCTCTTCGCATGAGCTTCCGGCATCGACGGTCCGAACTGCGGCAGAGGACCTTCTCTCACGCCAGGAACTCGTCGACGCCGCCGTCGCATCATCGAGCTCGGTTCGGTCCGCTGAACGAGCGGTCGCAGAGGCCGAAGCGGCGCTTCGCACTGTGCGGAACGAGGCGGTCCCCGCGCTGTCGGTCGATCTGGGCCTCGATGAGAGCGGATGGACGGTCGGTTGTCGGTTGTCGTTCGACCTCTTCTCGCCCGACCGCGGGGCGCGGGCGCGGATTGCGGAGGTCGACTTGGAACTTGCGAGGATCCGGCTTCGCTCCGCGATCGATTCCGAGCGGGAGACGGTGCTCCGGCTTGCGGCGAGCCTAGACACGGCGCTATCGGATTTCAATCGTCTCCCTCTGGAGAAGGAGCGGTGGACGATCCGAGAGGCAGCGCAACGACGGAAGTGGGAGGCGGGTGCGGTGAGTGACGGGGATTGGGAGGCCTTCCTGGAGGAACAGGACGCATTTCGGTCCGATGCGCGCCAGCGGGTGGCGACGCTCTTCATTTCGTATCTAAGGTACAGAGACGTCCTCGGCCTCGACTTGGAATGGGAGGGATGGCTGCAATGAGATGGAAGAACTGGCGTGCCAAGCTCTCGACCGTGACGCATCGCAAATGGTTCCTCATCGGCGCGGCGGTCGTCGTGATTGGGGTCGGTCTAGGGCTCGGTCTAGCCCTTTCCGGCCCAGGGATGACGCCTCGATCGGGGTCGTCGAATCAAGCCACCTATACGGCCGCCCGAGGGGATATCCTCCAGTCCTTGATCGTCTACGGGACCGTTGTGCCGAAACAGGAGTACACGCTCACGTTCAGCGGCGCCCGGATTCGGCAGCTCCGGGTCGGGGTCGGACAGCGGGTCGAGGAAGGGCAGATCCTGGCCGAGCTCGACGACACGCAACAGGAGCTGTCGCTCCTCCAGGCGCAGCGAGCGCTGGACGAAGCGATCGCGGACGGTGTCCCGGCGACGATCCGAGAGCGAGAGCTCTCCTACGCGATCGCCCGGGCGAACTACGAGGAAACGACGCTTCGGGCGCCGTTCTCTGGTGTAGTGACGCAGGTCAGCCAGGCGACGGCATCGAACGAGAACTGGAGTTTGCGGCTGATCGACACGAGCGAGCTCTACATCCAAGCGACGGTCGATCAGCTCGACGCTCCCAAGGTATCGATCGGGCAAACGGGACGTGCGCTGATCGAGCCGCTTCCCGATCAGCGATGGCCGGTGGAGATCGTCGAGGTTGGCGGGATGGCGAGCCGGCAGGGGAACAGCACCGTCGTCGTTGTCACCGGCCGCCTCCCTGAGGCGGACCCCGCGATCCGTGTGGGGTACACGGTGGAACTCGAGATCGTCACCGCGAGCGCCGTCGACGTCCTCCGGGTTCCGATCTCCGCGCTGACGCAGCGTGGGCAGATCTGGGCGGTGACGAAACTTACCGATGGACAGGCGACAACTCAGACGGTCACCATCGGTGTGACGTCGGACACGTACGCTGAGGTGCGAAGCGGGCTGTCCGAGGGCGACGTGATCTTGCTCAACGCGGCGTCGGCCCCTGCAGCGCGGGACGCCGCGGCGGCCATTGATGCGAGGATTCGCAGCGGCGAGTTTCAGATGCCTGCAGGATTCCCGCAGATGCCATGATCGAACTCCGCGCAGTGATCAAGGACTACCCGATGGGCGAGGTCGTCTATCGGGCGTTGCGGGGCGTCGATCTTCGGATCGAGGAGCGCGAGTACGTGGCGATCACCGGGCCGTCCGGATCGGGTAAGTCGACGCTGATGCACGTCATCGGTGCGCTGCACCGCCCGACGTCCGGCGAAGCGCTGTTCGACGGAGAGGACCTCGGGCGAATGTCGCGTGCGGAACTCGCGTGGCTTCGAAACGCCAAAGTCGGATTCATCTTCCAGCAGTTCTTCCTGCTTCCCCGGGCGACGGCGTTTCAGAACGTGGAGCTTCCGATGCTCTACGCGGGCGTGCAGCAGGCGTCCCGACGAGAGCGGGCGCGGGCGGCGCTGGAGCGCGTCGGTCTTCTCGATCACGCGCAGCATCGGCCGACGCAGCTGTCCGGCGGGCAGTCTCAGCGCGTGGCGATTGCGCGCTCTCTCGTCAACTCACCACGCCTGATCCTGGGAGACGAGCCGACCGGGAACCTGGACACGGCGACGTCGGAGGAGATCATCAACCTGTTCACGTCGTTGCACGCCGACGGTCGAACGGTCGCAATCGTGACGCATGAGCGGGAAATCGCAGCGCGCGCCGACCGAGAGGTGACGCTTCGGGACGGACGGATTGCGGAGGATCGACGTGAAACCATCTGAGATGTTGCGAACCGCTCTCTTCGCGTTGCGGGCTCACAAGCTGCGAACCACCCTGTCGGTGCTCGGGATCGTGATCGGGGTCGGCGCGGTCGTCGCGATCGTTGCGCTGGTCGACGGCGCTACGGCCGACGTGAAGCAGCGGATCGCCGGTCTCGGGATGAGGACGATCACGATCTCCGTCTTTCCTCAGGCCGTCGGATCGGCGTCGGCCGCCCGCGCGCTGACGGAGGAGTTGACCACGGAGCTGCTGGCGGCGCCGTCGGTGAGCACGACGAGTGCGCTGACGGGCCGGCCGGCGAGCCCGCCCGCCGGCTCAGGACCGACCACAGCGCTCCCCGGCTCGGCCGCACCGTAGAAGAGATCGTTCGCGGTGACCGTCACGATCTGCCCATCGCCGTTCGGCACAGCGAGCCCCGGCATGCGGCGCCAGTCCGCGAGCGCGACCAGGCAGTTGCCGAGCTCAGCGTCCGTGCGCGAAGCCGGTGCGTAGAGCCTCACGGCCGCCGTAACCCCCTCGAGGTGCTCCAACTTGGCGACGAGGGCGGCGACCTTCGCCCCATCCATTCCGCCCCCGGGTCGCCCCCCAGTCCACTGCCGCACGGAACTCGCCGGCAGCGATGCCCTCGTCCCGTTGGCGCGGGCCTCGTTGAGGGCCGTGTCGATCACGCCGACGAAGACGCTGCCCACAAACACGGCCAGTACGACTCCGCTCACGCCACGAAAGGCCGCGCCCGGACCGTCGCTGAGGCGCCGCCCGGCGAGAAGCGACCAGTCGCTGCCGGCGCTTCGGGTCACCAGCCGGGCGCCCATCATCGTGAGCCAGGGGCCGGCCGCCGCCAGGCCCAAGATGATGAGTGCAAACGTGACGAGGATGAAGGCGATCCCGGCGTTGCCTTCGGGCAGCGCGACGTACGGCGCCACAGCCAGCGCAGCAAGACCAGCGGCGGCCGGCCCAAGTCGCCACAGCCGCGGCGCTCGCGGCGCAACCCGGCGACTCACGCCCAGCGGCGAGATGCGCACACGGCGGAGCGCAAGGAGGCCGACGGCGGCCGCGGCCAGCGGGACTCCCAGCACGACGCTGACGATCAACCCCCAGCCGAGGCTCAGGTCGCTGGTGAAGAACGGTTCACCGGTGAAGGGGATACGCGCGACCAGCGGACGGAACACGTAGAACCCGACGACGCCGAGCAGCGTGCCGGTGAACGCGGCGAGCACCGACTCGACGCAAGCGATCATATTGACCTGGCGTGGCGTAGCGCCGACCAGGCGCAGGGCGGCGAAGCGCTCCTCCCGACGGGCGCCCGCAAGTCGCGTCGACGTGGCCACGAAGACCAGCACCGGCAGCAGCAGCCCGACGGCGCCGAGACCCAGGACGAGGCGGAAGAAGAGCGAGTAGTCGCTCGGCTTGGGCGCCGTCTCCATGCTGCGCACCTGTATCCACGTCGACACCGGCGCGCCGCCGTGATCGACGAAGGCCGGCGGCTCGATGCCCGGTGCGTGCACGCCGACGACGGCCGTCAGCGCAGTCGGCGAAGTGAGCGCCGCTTCGCCGAGAACGCCGATCAGCCGTCCGGAGAAGCGAGCGCGAAGCTGGTCGTCGGGCGTGCGCTCAAGGAGATCGGCGAGGGCGGGCGAGACGTAGTACTCGCCCGCCGCCGGAAGCCGCGATACACCAGGCGGTAGCGGCGACCGCGGTCCCGTAGCCGCGACCTCAACCCGACGCAGCAAGTCCTCGCCGAAGCTGTCCGAGACTACGCGCCACCAAAGAGGATCCGTCGTGCGTTCGTCAATGCTGGGCATGACGTTGCGCTCGTTGGTGAGGAGCCACCCCTCGCGCACGTCCTTCGCCTCCAGGCCGCGAAAGCCGCTGAGCGTGAGGAGCAGGAGGGCGACGCCGACGGCGACGCCGAGAGCCGTGAAGACGAGCCGCGCGCCGGCCTCGCGGCCGCCGCGCAGAGAGAGACGAAGGCCGAGGGCGATCATCGGGGTAGACCGTGCGCCTGTGGAACGTCCCGGACGGGAGTTCCCGCGTCGTCCGTGGCCCACAGGAACTCCGGGTCCGACACGCGCCCGTCGCGCACGAGAACTTCGCGGTCCGCGTAGGCGGCAACCCGCGGCTCGTGCGTCACGATGACGAGCGTCGTGCCGAGACGGCGGGCGCTGTCGACGAGCAACTCCATGACATGTTCACCGGTCAGCGAATCGAGCGACCCAGTGGGCTCGTCGGCAAAGACGACCCGCGGTTCCGCGACGAGTCCGCGAGCCAGCGCCACGCGTTGCGACTGGCCGCCGGAAAGCTCGCCGGAACGGCGTCCCTCGAGTCCGTCCAGGCCCAGAGGAGCGAACCAGCGCCGGGCGGCGGCGAAT
>ENA-OSEO01000579-OSEO01000579.1-sediment-metagenome-genome-assembly--contig:-NODE-579-length-90142-cov-6.845356_pt1 | contig 90142 bp, 93 predicted proteins | sample MGYA00237883_ERZ534232 | MGnify/ENA metagenome assembly ERZ534232
TTGGTTTCTTTGAATCGTGGCATGTTATTCCCCCTGAATAAAAACTTAAAAACTGCCACTAAAATAGCATAGTTGGAAGTTTTCCTACAGCCTCAACAACTAGATAACCGGGCGCTTTGCCTTGTGGGGCTTTTGGCGGGCGCGTGATCGCTCCGGTTGATTGGCTGGTTAGAACAGCCTGGAGGTGATAATGGGACAACAAAATGGATTGCGGCGATTTCTTGTTTTCCGTGAAGCAACCGCTCGTCAATATCTTTGCATCTGTGCGGCCCGAGACAGCAAGCACGCATTGAAAATCGCTCGGCAAAATTTCCGCCTGGCGCGAACGGCAGTTGCTATTCCAGAAATATCAGAACAACGGAGTTTTTTGTTCTAACGATTGAGCTAAGCGGGCGCACTGCTAACGCGGAGAAGCAGTGAGATTTTCGGGAAACGCCCAGTTTTATTCGCTCCGCTTGAGTGAACTGGTTAGCATTTGCCACGTGAGGTAAACATGGAACAATATGAAGTAAACATAAACTTAAATATAAAAAAGCAAAACGGACTTTTCGTTTGCACAGTTGAAGTTCCAGAAATGAAAGAAGCACTCCAAATGCGCCATAAAGATTATGAGCCGCTTTTGTTTAACATGTTGCGATTTGCTCTTGACTCAGAGCTTTTTAAAGAGAAGACGCCCCTGTTAAGAACCATGATAGAGGAACTTCAGGGTGCATAGCCTCTATACTTTTACAGCCAATATTAATAGCCTCACTGCTTGAGTTGGCAACAACATCGAACTCTTCTTTTATGGCTTTGTCGGTTACAACCCATTTACCAAAATCGTCAATAATTACCTGAATGGCGCGAAATTTATAAACCGGCATAGCAACAATCTCCTTTCATTGTGGATGCTAACGATTTGATAACCGGGCGCGTGGCTCAGGACAAATTGGCAGCCAGCTTTTCGAGAAGCGCACCGAGGAAATCGCTCCGGTTCATTGATTGGTTAGCGCTTTTAATTTAGTGATGATACCTTGAAGTAACTTTTTGTCTTTCTCAAACAGGAGATCACTTTTAACCAATCGGACAGGTTCGAAATATTTTTTGGTAAAAGGTTTTTCGTTTTCGACCTCATTTTTTAGAATTCGAGTGTAATAGCCTTCAAGAATAGTAAGATATTCTTGTTTAGTAACTCCTTCTTTCAGTTCCTTTACTTGTTCAGTAACAAAGCTTGAAAGTTCACTAGAAGAGGATGGAATAAATAGAACGACAAAATTGGCACCGATACCTTCTTCTGGCACTTTTCCGGTAAACTCCCATCGATAGATGTTTTTGCTGCGGGTGAAAGATAAAGGATTGAGGTTACCGAGAAATACCGGGCGGATAACCTGTGAAGGAGCAGCTTCACCAAGCTCTTGGAAAAAATTAGCTTCTTCAAGCTTCTGGAACAATTCTGTACCGTCAATAGTAAAAACAGCACGTTCCACGGGTTCTTTCCATGTGTAAGCCGTTTTTGTGATATAGCCAAAGCTATAGGCTAGCGCAGGGAACATTCGATCTAGTGCATAATATTTTCTGTCAATACCATCGTAGCCGCGCCAATTTTCATTGGCAGATGCGATCCCCATCAGCAGACGATAACTTACGATAACCTTCTTTGTTTGGTTAGGCTGAAATAGCTCTTCCCAGGAAAAAACCTTTTTAAACAAACCCTTCGGATCAAACTCCTGCTCTATTAGACCTACTTTTAGGGTCACTTTCCGCTCTGTGTCCGTTCCCTTCGCTCGGAAATCAAGCTTGGAAAGCACTAATTTCTCGTCTCCGAAACCTTGCAGATCAAGAAATGGAAAACCAACCTGAAGGTTAACAGTTTGATTCGTTGTATTTTTCAGAATAAATTCAGCTTCAACGTCAGCTCGCGGGAAAAATGGCGTACCCCATTTCCCCGCCTCTTCGTCAACCCGCAGTTTGATAGAAACACACTCTTTAACGAGCTGAACATCATTGTTTTTGATCGGGATGACCTGACTCCCAGCACCAAAGAAAACTCCTGTGTTGGCAAGCCCTGCGGCAGGACAAAAAAACAGAAGAATCAAAAGGCACTGATTAACCCATTTCATTCAACGTCTCCTTGGATCGCTAACGTCGAAATAACCGGGCGCGTGGCTCAGATAAAACTGGCAGCAAGTTTTCCGAGAAGCGCACCGAGGAAATCGCGCCGGTTGATAGATGGGTTAGGTGAATTATGTTCCTACGAGAACAACTCGGCCATTTTGGTCGAGCATTACCCAAGCAAAACTTCCGTCAAATTGATAAAAAAAATGGTAAATGCCTTTTTTTTCGGACGTTCCACCTGTAATGATTTTTTCGACCTCTGACGGCTTCAAATTAATGGCTTTATCACTCATATAATCAATGGCTTTGCCGGAATAGAGCCTGCCGTTTATTTCTTTTGGACTACTCGGAATAAACTTACCAACCAACGGACTTGGAAGGGAAACCCCAGTAGTAGAAGTAACGAAAAGTTCTTTTTTTTCCCCACTGTTTAAACTCTTTGGTTTCTCGCCGTTAATGTAAAATTGCCAAACATTTACACTGAGCGCCATATCACCCGTGTTTGAATCTCTACTGGTGCTCCAACCAACGACGAAACCTTCTGGTGAAAAAACATATTGAAGCCGATCATTCTGCCACGCTAGCCATTCTTGAGCTTCTTGTTCGGAACAGAAATGCTGCTGCCCTTCCTCAACAACAACATGAAGCTGTTTTCGCCCACCACTTGGATTATATGCACCCAAACTGCCATTCCAACGGTATTGACGGGGACTCAAAGTCACATCGATGCTGTTGCCATTCCATGAATAAGTCCTCTGGAATTGGGTTTTGGCTTCAATTTTTATGACCCCATATTTGTTTGTTGCTTTAACAATTGCACCCGGCCGCATTGCAAGTTCGAGGGTTTCATTATTGGCTACGCTATCGGTAACCCAAAAAATAGTGAGAGAAAGAGTGAAAAGGAAAATTTTCAATGGGAGTGATTTTATTGATTTCATTTTGCTAAGTTTTGTCACCTAACGAAAAGATAACCGGGCGCGTGGCTCAGGTAAAACTAGCAGCGAACTTTTCGGGAAACGCCCCGTGTTAATCGCTCCGGTTGATCAGGTTGTTAGCAGGTCTCTTTTTCAGAATTTTAAAAATAGCAATGAAAACCAATACATAAAAAACAGCAACAAATAATCGACCCACAGGGGAAACCACAAAGCTCATATCGCTGTCGGGAATAAAGAATGGAACTCCCAGCCAGGACAAAGGTAAATAATAAATTTGATGGACCAGGAGCCAAATCATGCCCAGGCCATAAGCATCGGCCAAAAAAAGTAAATGAAACGGCAAAGGGAACAGGATAATGATTGCAAGTAAAATCAATTTTTTGTTCATTTGATCGTACAATTGCCAGCTAACGATTTGATAACCGGGCGCGTGGCTCAGGTAAAACTGGCAGCGAACTTTTCGAGAAACGCGCCGAGGAAATCGCTCCGGTTCATTAAGGGGTTAGACATGCTCATAAATGAAAATACAGAAGAAAGCCACCTACAATAAGAGCAAAACCCATCAACCTTACAAAAAATGGCCTTGCAACTTTCTTTTCTTCTGGAACCCGATGAAAAGAGCCTCCATAGCGAAATGGTGTTTTTCTTAGCAGGAAAGCGCCTATATCGGGTCTCAGAACCAACAAAACTCCAAAAAAAAGCACAAAAAATGAAGCTACAGTTTCACCATTAATTTCCATATTCGCTGTCTAACATTTGAGCTAACCGGCGGACTAGAGAGCCGGGAGTAGCAGACATGTATCGAGAACCGGCTGAGTGAACCGTCCGGTTGAGTGAACTGGTTAGGAGTTTTGGTAATGGCACTTGAACTTAGAGCAGACACCATAGAAAACGCGATCAAATACGCCCTGAAGTACCAGGAATGGGTGCATGTTGAGTGGTACAGCCTCGGCAAAACCAGAGAAGACTTTTTGGCATACCTCAAAGAAAAAGGCATCAACCAAAAAGAGCTTGGTGTTTTTATCGCCGGGAACAGGGACGAAAACCCCAATCAATGTCTGGTAGTCATGCCGAGAAGTTTCATTGTGGAGGATGATAGCGTTCCGTGTCGTTGAGCATTGACGAATCTATTTCCTCGGCAGAACTTTCAATGGCTGTCCATTCCATTGAGTTGATTTTGTCGCGGGTGCATTTTCCAGAACCAAGTTTCATGATGTCGTTTTCTGCATCGTAGTAACGAAACGAATAAACAGTAATTTTCGACATATAGACTCCTAACATTGTGGTTAGATGGAAAATTTTCCACATAACACCCTTATAGGGTGGAAAAAATTCCACCTAAACGTGCATTATTGGCAAAACATGGAAAATATACCGTTTTATTTTCCATGTTTTTTATTAAGGCCAGATTTTCCATCCAAACTTGCATTATCACCAAAAAATGGAAAATGTGTTCCTTGATTTTTTCTTAATTAATGGTATTAAAGATTTTTATGGAAAACAAGGCAAAATTTCAGCCCGACCCAAATCTCAAACTCATGGACCAGGTCAAACAGGTCCTTCGTTACCACCATTACGCCTACCGGACCGAGCAAACCTATTGCGACTGGATTACCAGATATATCCGCTTCTTTGGTTCCAAAAAACACCCGAAAGACATGGGGAAAAAGGAAATCGAGACCTTTCTGAGCCATTTGGCCACCCAGGGAAATGTGGCCGCGGCTACACAGAGGCTGGCTTTGAATGCCATCATCTTTCTTTACAACAAAGTTTTGGATCAACCCGTGGACGGGCTGGTCGAACCTGTCAAAGCCAAAAGGCGGTCCCGAATACCCGTCGTTCTCAGTCAGACCGAAGTGAACAGGGTGCTGGGCCAGATGAGCGGCACCCACCAGTTGATGGCCAAACTGCTGTACGGCGGCGGTTTGCGGTTGATGGAGTGCATCCGCCTGCGCATCCAGGACCTGGATTTCGAGCGTGACATCATCTATCTGCGGGAGGCCAAAGGTGGTAAGGATCGCAGGACTCTTTTCCCTGTTTCAATCAAGGACGCTTTGGAGAATCATGTGGAGCGGGTCAAGGGGCTTCACGAGGAGGATTTGGCCAAGGGCTACGGCGAGGTTCATCTCCCCACCGCTTTGGAGAAAAAATATCCCCATGCCGGAAGGGAGTTCGGCTGGCAGTATGTCTTCCCGAGCAAAAACCTGAGCACCGATCCGCGTACGGGCTTAGTCCGCCGCCACCACGTTCTCGAATCCGGGCTGCAAAAAGCCGTCAAGGTCGCCGTGGCCCGGGCCGGCATCCACAAGAGAGTCGGCTGCCACACCTTCCGGCACTCCTTCGCCACCCATCTGCTGGAGAACGGCGTCAATATCCGCGTGGTCCAGGAGCTGATGGGGCACTCGGATGTCAAAACCACCGAGATATACACCCACGTTATGGCCAGGGATATACGTACGGTGGCCAGCCCGCTCGATGCTCTCGACAGGTAAGCCCATCCCGCAAGAGTGAGTAAAAACGGTTAAAAGCGACGGCGTCGGCCGGATTTTTCGGCCATGGTGCGGCACGGTTTCCGGGCTCGTCCGGTTGACAGGTTGAGGGGTATGAAAAAGAGGGGAGGGGCTTCACAGAGCCATGAGGCCTGAAGTTTCGAGTTCCTTGAGTCTCTCGGTTATTTCTTCGTGTGTCCCCCCCAGGACCAGGCCGCTGACCGAGGGGCATTCCTCCGGGCACTCCCCGGCGGCGGGATTGCAGCTGACCAGGGGCAGGAAGAAACCATCCGCCATGGCGGCGTAGACGATATCCAGGACTTTTTGGAAAGAATCCTTGCAGCTGAAGGAGCGCAGGCACATCAGGGTGCCGGGGTGTTGGCGCCTGATCGCGTCGGCCAGCATCAACGCCGGGGTCGAGCCGTTGAGGCGGAAATTCAGGTCGTAGACGACCACCCGGCCGTCCTCCAGCACCGCCATATCGATACCGACACAGCCGTAATAACCCCGGGCGAATCCTTTCCTGCAAACTTGAAAACCCGCCTCGATGGCTACGGCGGGCGCATCGCCTTGCCCTTCCAGCCAATTGCCGTGGTAGTTCCCCTGGTCGTCGATGATCTGCTCGCAGCTGCCCAGGTAGGTTATGCCCCCTTCAGGGTTGACCCCGAAATTGAGGCAGAGGTTGCGGTGCATGGGGAGGTACTTTTCGACGATGACATGAGCGCAGGGGGAGAAAAAGGTCGAGGCCTGAGCGACATCCTCGCTGTTCCTGCAGATCATCACATCATAGCCGCCACCGGTCGATTCATCGGTCACCGCCTTGACAACCACCGGCCATCCCCAGATTCCCGCCCCGTCCGGAAGACGGTTCAGCGAAACTTTTTGGCGGGAGGGGAGCAGGGGGGTGTCGACAAAATTTTCCAGGTTGGCCTTGTTGTTCAGGTAGGAGAGGGCCGCGGGCGGGACCCAGCACTGCTGCGGCGGCAATTCCGAAACCGGATAAACATGTTGGAGGGCCACCTTGGCTTTGCTTTGCAGGAGATCGGCGAAGAGAGCCTGATGCTCGGAACTGTTCCGGAACAAATAAAGCTTTTCGGGAACGCAAAAACCCGCATCGCGCAGCAGTTGCAGGTTGTCCGGGGAGGCGACGCTGGTCGAGCACAGGACAGGCAGTGCCCCGGCAACCGTCAGCATCCCCCCGGAGAGCCTTTCCTTGGCAACGATGCTGAGCGGCAGCCAGCGGCACCGGGAAGAGCTCGGCCAGGGGACCAGGACCAGGTCGGGGCCGTAGATGGCGTCCAGGGCCAGGGAAGGGAGCAGGGATGTCCTCTTCATAAGCTCACCTGTCTTCTCCCGTTTTGTTGATTGGCACTTTGACATCAATAAAATCCTCCACCCCCCGGGCCAGATTCTCAATATAAGCCATAAGCTGGGGCGACGGGTCTTTGGCGTTAAAGGAGGGGGTATGGTTGGCATCCAGCAGGACCGCTTTCCCCTCGTTCATGACGAAATCGAACTTGCCGTAGTCAAACCCCAGGTTTTTCCGCAGGGCGCGCAGGGATTCGGGGACGGGAATATCGTATTCGCGCCGGGTTACCAGGCCGGCTTTGATTATCCGGTCGGGGGAGAAGGTCAACTGGCTCATTTCCCGGCGGCCGAAAAAAACCCATTGCCGAAGGCAGAAGTCATTCCCCGCCCGTTCCGGAACGAATTTTTCGACCACCAGGCGTGGATTGCGCCACACCATCGCCGGGACCTCCTGGGGAGAGGTATAAATGGGGTAGTGGTCGGATTTCATCTCGCCGCTCCAGGTCCAGGGCAGCCTGCTTTTCAGCCTTGCCGTCAGGCCCGGCAGGCCCTTTTGCCCCCACGCCAAGCGGCGTTCCCTGGCCCCGCCGCAGTTGCGGTCGGTTTTGACGATAACCGGCCCATCATAGTCATTTCTGGAAGCGAGAATATTTTCGCTGAAGCGGCGTTTGGAGATGTCCGTGACCCGGTTGATGACAACCGGGTAACGCCCGGCAAATTCCTGGTAATGGCTGGGGACGGCGGTCAGGTCGACATGCATCAAGAGCGCGTCAGCGGGTTCAAAGCCGGCGGCGCCCTTGAGGATGACGACCTCGAAGCCCGATTTTCTCCAAAAATCCATCAGGACCCGCAGCAGATAAGGCTTGGCCGTGATGTCCTGCTTTTCATGGGAAAGGATGGCGATTTTCCTGGGCATGGCTGGGAAGCGTTCCATGGCTGGCAAACGGTTAACATCTCAAATCGAGGCCCTCGGGGATCGAAGGCCAATCACCGGTCGGTCTACTCCTTCCCGATCAGCATTCGTGTTCCACAATTTCCCGCCCTTTGCAGCGCCGGGGCAGTCTCCTCCCTAGCGGGTCTCCACATATTGGCGGATACGGAAGTCCACCCCGAGTTGTGCGGCAATAAGGCGGCAGGCTTCCACGTCGACACCGGGGAGGGTGACGACCGAGGCGGTCACGGATGGAATATGCTGTTTGGCCTCGCGGATGAAGTCGAGGACCGCCTGGTAGCCAGCCGGGCCGAAGGAGGACCGGCAGATGCGCTGGTAGGACTCGGCGTCGGGCGCGTTGAGGGAGACGGAGACGGCGTCCACCAATCCCTTCAGCTCGGGGAGGATGTTGCGGCCGTGCACCAGGTTGGCCTGGCCGTCGGTATTGACCCGCACGCGGATGCCGTTGTCTTTGAGCCAGCGGGCGATCTCCTTGACCAGGTCGAGGCACAGCAGCGGTTCGCCGTAGCCGCAGAAGACCACCTCCCGGTATCGGGACGGGTCGCCGATGGCCTTTTTCACCTCGGCTGCATCCGGTTCGTGGTCGAGCTTGAGGCAGTGGCCCTTGACCGTGAAATCCCGGAATTTGGCGCAGAAGACGCAGGCATTGGTGCAGCGGTTGGTGATGTTGAGATAGAGCGAATCGCGGATAGTATAGGCGATGCGGGTCGACTGGTCGATGGAGCCGATGCCGAAGAGGCGGTAGACGTTGAGGTTGGTGATGCGGCTGATGTCCTCCATGGAGAGGTTTTTCAGTTCCGCGACCTTTTCGGCCGTGACCCGCACCAGGGCCGGTTCGTTGCGCTTGCCGCGGTGCCCCTGGGGGGCCAGGTAGGGGCAGTCGGTCTCCACCAGCAGGCGTTCGACCGGGGTGATTTTCACGACCTCGCGCAGTTCCTCGTTTTTGGGGAAGGTCAAAGGCCCGGCAAAGGACAGATGGCACCCCAGTTCCAGGCAGCGGCCGGCAAAGTCGCGGTCGCCGCTGAAGCAGTGCAGGACGCCGCAAACCCTGGCGCCGGCATACTCCTCACGGAGAATCCGGATAACATCCTCGTGGGCGTCGCGATCGTGAATGATGACCGGCAGGTCGAGCCTTCGGGCCAGCTGCAGATGGCTGCGGAAAGCCGCTTCCTGGACGTCGCGGGGGGAGTGGTCGTAAAAGAAGTCGAGACCGGTCTCGCCGATGGCAACGACCCTGGGGTTGGCGCGGGCCAGAGCCTCGATTTCGCCAAGGACCGCGTCGTTGACCTGGCCGGCTTCGTGGGGATGGATGCCAAGGGCCGCGTAAATCTGGGGATAGCGTTCCGCCAGGGCGAGGTTGGCCCGGGAGCTGGCCAGGTTGCCGCCTACCGAGAGGATAAGGGCGATGCCGTTGGCATCGGCCCGCTCCAGAACCGCATCGAGGTCGGCGGCGAAGCGCGGGTCGTCGAGATGGGCGTGGCTGTCCACCAGCGGCGGCAGGGTTTCTAACGGTTTGTGCAGGTTGCGTGTCAAATGACGACCTATTCTTTGCTATATTCGCCTTGTTGAATGACGGACTCGAAGCGCCCCTTCAAAGGGACGCGTGGACCCATCCATGGGGCTTGGCTGCCGCCATCCAGGCCTCAGACACCCTTTTTATGGGCGCTCCGAGCCCGTTGTGGCAAAAAGCTTCGTTGTTAAAAATACGTTATTCCTCGATACGCGGAAACAGCGGTGCAGCCTTTTCCACCGCCGAACCCGGCTTCAGGCCGCCCCAGCTGTCGTTGCCTTCGAGGGTCAGGGAGTCGCCATCCGCTCCGAGAATGGCAAGAATCTTTTGGCCGGTTTCGGGCATGAACGGTGCGACCAGCAGGGCGGTCAGGCGGATGGACTCGAGGAGGTTGTAAAGCACCGTTCCCAGGCGCTCCCGCTGTTCCTCCTGTTTGGCCAGGGCCCAGGGTTGGGTGGCGTCGATGTACTTGTTGGCCTTGTTGATCAGTTCCCAGATGAGCTGCAGGGCCTTGTTGAAGGCGAGGGCGTTGAGGTGGTCGTCAATGGCGGCGATGGCTTTGGCAAAGGAGTCGATCAGCTCCTGGTCCTCGGGGGTATTTTCGCCGGGGGCGGGGAGGGTGCCCTGGAAATATTTGTTGACCATGGCGCTCGAGCGGCTCACCAGGTTGCCGAGGTCGTTGGCCAGATCCGAGTTGATGCGGTGGATCAGGGCGGAATGGGAGAAATCGCCGTCCAGGCCGAAAGGGACTTCGCGCAGCAGGAAATAGCGGATCGCGTCGACGCCGTATTTGTCGACCAGCATGTTGGGCTCGACGACGTTGCGCAGGCTCTTGCTCATCTTTTTCCCCTCCACGGTCCACCAGCCGTGGGCAAAAACCTTCTTGGGCAGCGGGATGCCGGCGGCCAGAAGAAACGTCGGCCAGTAGATGGTGTGGAAGCGCAGGATGTCCTTGCCGATGACATGGACATCCACCGGCCAGAATTTGCTGAAGTTGCCGTTGTCGTCATGGGGATAGGTGAGAGCGGTAATGTAGTTGGTCAGGGCGTCGAACCAGACGTAAACGATGTGCTTTTCATTGCCCGGGACGGGTACGCCCCAGGAAAAAGAGGTCCGTGAAATGGAGAGATCGCGCAGGCCTTCGCGGATGAAGCTGAGGATTTCATTGCGGCGGGAGGTCGGCTGAATGAAATCGGGGTTCTCCTCGATATGTTTCAGCAAGGGCTCCTGAAATTTGCTCATGCGGAAGAAATAGGATTCCTCCTTGAGCTTGTCCGTCGGCCGCCCGCAGTCGGGGCAGCAGCCGTTCATAAGCTGGTTTTCGGTCCAGAAGGTCTCACATGGGGTGCAGTACCAGTCCTCGTATTCGCCGAGGTAGATATCCCCCTGGTCGAGGAGTTTCTTGAAAAGATGCTGCACGCCGATCTTGTGGCGTTCCTGGGTGGTACGGATGAAGTCGGTGTTGGTGATGTTGAGCTTTTCCCACAGGGATTCGAAACGCTTCATGACCCGGTCCGCCAGTTCAAGCGGGGTTTCCCCCTGGGCCGTGGCGGCCTTCTCGACTTTCTGGCCGTGTTCGTCGGTGCCGGTCAGAAAAAAGACATCGTAGCCCCGGGCGCGTTTGTAGCGTGCCAGGACGTCGCAGGCCAGGGTCGTATAGGAGTGGCCGATATGGGGGACGTCGTTGACGTAATAAATGGGCGTGGTGATATAAAAGGACTTGCTCATGTGTCTCTCCTGGGATCGGTTTTTCCGCTGCTGTTATCGGTTTTTTTGCGTGATTTTCGGCGCGGGCGGGACCTTTTGCGCTTGGGTGCGGCCTCTCCCTCGGCCGGCGCCTGGTCCCGCTTGGGCTTTGGTTTGGGCTCGACTTTCTGATCCGGTTTCGGACCCGGTTTTTGCTGACCCTTCTTGCCGGAACCCCTCTTCCGGCTTTTTTTGCCCTGCCCAGGAGGCGAAGGGGGGGGCGAAGGCGCTTTTTCCGTGGGTTTGTGTTCTTCTTTCACGGGTTCCTCAGGATACTCCAGCGCGGGTGCTTTTTTCCGGCCTTCATGAAACTCCTGGGGTGAAACCGTCAGGTTTTTTTCGTCCTCCATCCTGAGGGTGATTTTCTGACTGATGAGATTGACATCGATGACGGTCCCCGGTTTGCCGTCGATCATGGCCTTTTCCCCGGTTTTCGGAAGCTTCTGCTTGAGGTGGCAATAGGTGTCGAATTCGTAACTCAGACAGCAAAGCAGGCGGCCGCACTGACCGGATATTTTTGCCGGGTTCAGGGCCAGCCCCTGTTCCTTGGCCATTTTCACCGATACCGGCGAAAATTCGGTGAGAAAGGAGCAGCAGCACAGTGCGCGCCCGCAGATGCCGATGCCCCCGACCAGCTTGGCTTCATCCCGCACCCCGATCTGCTTCATCTCGATGCGGGTGTGGAACTGATGGGCCAGGTCTTTGACCAGTTCACGGAAATCGACGCGGCCGTCGGCGGTGAAATAAAAGATGATTTTCGAACCGTCGAAGAGGTACTCGGCCCGCACCAGCTTCATGACCATGCCGCGCTCTTCGATGCATTGGCGGCAGAAGGCGAAAGCTTCCTGCTCCCGGTTTTTGTGGGTTTTTTCCTGGAGGAGGTCCTCGGGTGAGGCCTTGCGCAGAACCGCCTTGATGTCTTCGGGCATTTGCTCGTCCGGGGTCTCCACAGGAGGGGAGACAACCGTGGACAGGGCCCGGCCGCGAGCGGTTTCCACGACGACGCTGTCGCCGGCGGCGAGTTCCAGACTGCCGGCGTTGAAATGATAGTGACGGCCGGCGGTACAGAATTTTACGGATACGAGACGTGCCATATGTTAAACCGTTCGCTTCGGGGCCGGGCCGGCAGGCGGATCGCTCAGCCGCATCAGCAGGACCTCGAAAGATAGTTGGGCATTGGTGTTTTTATTGATGGAATCCTCGATCTCCCTGATGGAGTCCAGCTTCCTGAGGGTGGAGGCGATGCTCTCTTTGCTGCTCTGGCGGCGGATCAGGTCGGCGAGGTCGGCATTAATGAATTCGGCTTCGGAGCGGCCTTGAAGCGCGAACAGGATATCCCGGTAAAACAGCTTCAGGATTTCGAGGATATCCGGAACCAGGGCTTTTTTCGCGGCCAGCTTCCCGGCCAGGGAAAAGTAGCTGTCAACATGAGTGTCAAGGGGGGGTAGTTGGACGAAGTCCTGAAGGATATCCTTCCTTTCCCCCAGATAAAAATCGCGTTTGCCGCCGAGGCTGTTTTTGAAACTGCCGTCGGCCAGCGACGCAAGGAGGCCCGCCTGTTCCTTTTCCTCGTCCAGGTTCCGGCTGAATTTCTCCCGCAACCGCTCCACGGGGAGGCGCTGGAAGCGCACATTCTGACAGCGGGACCGGATGGTCGGCAACAACGCCTCCGGATTGGCGGACACCAGCACAAACAGGGTGTGAAGCCTGGGCTCTTCAAGATTCTTCAGCAGGGCGGTCTGGGCGGCATGGGTCAGGTGTTCCGCGCCGTCGATGAGGCAGACCCGATGGTCGGCTTCGGCCGGGCGAAAATGGAGCTGCTTCTGAACCCCGCGGATAGCCTCGATCTTGATGGTGGATGAATGGCCGTCGAGAAAAATGAGATCGGGATGATTTCCCTCCTCGAGCTGAAGGCAACTCCGGCAGCGGCCGCAGGAATCCCGGCTTACGCAGAAGAGGTTCCGGATAAAGGCCCGGGCCAGCAGCTTTTTGCCGACCCCCTCGGGGCCGGAAAAAAGATAGGCCGAGGCCAAGCGGTCACCCGCCAGGGCTTTGCTCAGAAGCTGTTTTTGCTGATCATGGCCTAAAATGTCGGAAAAGGGCATCACCCGGCCTCTGAAATAAAAGGAGCCACGGCCTTAAGTATCTCCCGGGCCACCTCAGCTTCCCCGGCGAGGGCATTGACGACCCGGAAACGCTGCGAATATTTACTGGCCAGGGCGAGATAACCCTGGCGGACCCGGCCGTGAAAATCGTCCGGTTCCTGTTCGAGACGGTCCTGGCGCGAGCCGGTGGTCCGGTTGCGGTGAAGCAGGCGCTCCTGACCCTTTTCCACCGCCAGGTCGAGGAGAATGGTCAGGTCGGGGACCAGACCGGAGACGGCAAAATCGTTGAAGCGCCTGATCAGCGAAAGGTCGATGCCCCGGGCAAAACCCTGGTAGGCGGTGGTGGCGTCGGCAAAGCGGTCGCAGAGCACGGTTTCCCCCCTGGCCAGGGCCGGACGGATGACTTCGAATACATGCTGGGCACGTGCCGCCAGGTAGAGAAACAGCTCGGTTTCCGGGGCCACTTCCCCCTGGTCTGGGTGCAGAAGCAGGGTGCGGATCTCATCGCTGAGAGGGCAGCCTCCGGGTTCCCTGGTGGTCAGGACGGAAAGCCCCAGGCGGCGCAGGTTTTCAGCCAGCAACCGGATCTGGGTGGTTTTTCCCGAGCCTTCCACCCCTTCGAATGTAATAAAAAGTGACATGCCTTGGGTTTTTTGTTAAAAATTGGAAATTGCTTGATTTTTTAAATCAGGTCATTATAAGGAGGGGTCGGGGGATATTCAAGGAAAAGAGTTTTTTCTTTCGACATATTTTCCGGTTCTTTTACAGGAAATTTCCAAAATCTTCTTATGCCAAGGGCTCCCGGCTCCTGGGCAAGAAGGGTTAAGATCCGGCGCCGGTTTCATGCGGCTTCTGGCAGGAGCGGCCGGAGTCCGTTGAACGGAAGATACATTGTCCCCAAAAAATTCCACTGGATGCAGAAACGATGGAAACCGAAAGACACTCGCTGGATGATTCGCGCCGGGTTGTCGAACAGGCGCTGGGTTACCGTTTTCAGGACGCCGGCCGCTTTGTCGAAGCCATAACCCATAAATCTTTCAGCAACGAACAGGTTGGCCTGTTTTCCACCCCTCACAACGAACGCCTCGAATTTCTTGGCGATGCGGTTCTCGAACTGATTGTCAGCGACTATATTTTCAGCCATTTTCCGGATATGGACGAAGGGCAGCTGACCCGCATCCGGGCCGAGGTCGTCAATGAAAAAAGCCTGGCCGGCATCGGCCGCGGTTTGGGGCTCGGCGACTGCCTTCTGCTCGGCAAGGGTGAGGAGCAGAGCGGCGGCCGGCAGAAGGCCAGTCTCATTGCCGATGTTTTTGAGGCGGTCCTGGGGGCGGTTTTTTCCGACGGCGGATTTGAGCAGACCCGCAATGCGGCACTCCCCCTGTTTGTCGCTATGATCGACAAAGCGGCCACGCGCAAAGAGGGGATGGATTTTAAAACCCGCCTCCAGGAATGGCTCCAGGCCAGGAAACAGGGGGTCCCGGTCTACACGCTGGTGGCCGCCGAGGGGCCGGACCATAAAAAGTTGTTCACCTGCCAGGTGGCCTGCAGCGGGGTCATTCTCGGTCAGGGCCGGGGCAAAACCAAAAAAGCCGCCGAACAGGAGGCGGCCCGTCAGGCTCTGCAGGACTTCGGGGAATGACTGGGGAAACGCTGTTTTTCAGGAGCAAAAGGCCTGCTCCGGCAGGCCGGGAGAGGATGCGGTGAAAAACCACCACGACAATTTTCGGACCGGATTCGTATCCCTTGTCGGTAAGGCGAATGTGGGAAAGTCGACCCTTCTGAATACTATCCTCGGCCAGAAGGTCAGCATCGTTTCCAGAAAGCCCCAGACCACCCGCAATCGCATTCTCGGTATTTTTAACGACTCCGACTGCCAGATTCTTTTTCTCGACACGCCCGGCCTTCATCAGGGTGATAAGGCCCTGAACCGCTTCATGATGGAACAGGCCCTGTCAGCCTGCGACAATGTCGATATCATCCTTTTTCTGGTGGAGCCCTCGGACCGGGTCGAGGATTTTACCGAGCGGTTCCTGGCAACTCTGGCAGCCAAACGGGCAAAAACCCTTCTGGTTATCAACAAGATCGACCTGTTCCCGCGCGAAAGGCTGTTGCCGGTCATGCGCAAATACAGTGAAGCCTTTGGCTTTACCGACATCATCCCGGTGTCCGCCCTGAAAAGGGAAGGGGTCGAGGAACTTCTGGCCGCCCTGCGCCGGCGCCTGCCGAAAGGGGCGCCCCTCTATCCGCCGGACATGATCAGCGATCTCCCCGAACGGTTTTTCGCAGCGGAAATTATCCGGGAGCAGATTTTGAAATTGACCCACAAGGAAATCCCTTATGGAACTGCTGTATATATTGAGTCCTTTAAAGAAAAAGATGATCTTGTGGAGATTGATGCGGTGATCGTTGTCGAGCGGGACACCCACAAAAAGATCATTCTCGGCCACCAGGGGAGGATGATCCGCATGATCGGGGAGAATTCCAGGCGCGGTCTCGAGGAATTTCTCGCTACCCACGTTTATCTCAAAACTTTCGTCAAGGTGGAGAAGAACTGGACGCGGTCGCCCGGGAAGATGAAGGAATTCGGCTACCACGATTAGGCCTCTGAATCGGTACCCGCCACCTTGTATTGAGATGGCCCGCAGAGCCCATTTCTAGGGCCGCATGAACCCATCCCCGGGGCTTAACTGTCGCCATACGGGCGCCGGATGCCCTTTCCATGGACCCTGCGAGTCCATGGTGTTAAACTATTTCGTTGATATCCCCCAAGAGATACCCATGATTCCAACCATTGCTATTGTCGGCCGGCCCAATGCCGGGAAATCCACGCTTTTCAACCGCATTGCCAAAGAGCGCAAGGCCATTGTCGAGGATTTCCCAGGCGTCACCAGGGATCGCAATTATGCTGAAGTCCGGCATTTCAGCCGGCCGTTTCTGCTTGTCGATACCGGGGGCTACGAGGCCTCGACGGAGAATATCATCCTTTCGCTGATGCGGGAACAGACCGAAGTGGCCATCCGCGAGGCCGATGTCATTGTTTTTCTGCTGGACGGCCGGGGGGGGGTATCACCCTCGGATCGCGAAATGGCCGCGATTCTGAGAAAGCAGGAAAAACCGGTTTTTTATGTGGTCAACAAGGTTGACTCGCCGGCCCTGGAAATGGAGGCCGCCGAATTCTATGTCCTCGGCATGGAGAACCTCCATTTGATTTCCGCCGAACATGGCCATGGTGTTTCATCCCTGATGGAGGAAATCCTGGAGATGCTTCCGCCTTCCGTCCAGGAAGCTGACGGGGACGAAGTGCGGGTTGCCATTATCGGCCGCCCCAATGTCGGCAAATCGTCCCTGATCAATCGCATCCTCGGGCAGGAGCGGGTCCTGGTCAGCCCCATTCCCGGTACCACGCGGGACAGTATCGATACCCATTTCACCTTCAACCGCCAGCGTTACCGGCTTATCGATACCGCCGGTCTCCGGCGCAAAAGCCGGGTCGACGAAAAGCTCGAAAAGGTCAGTGCCATTCAGGCCATTAAAGCCATTTCCCGCTCCCATGTCGTGGTTATGGTTATGGATGGTGAAAAAGGGGTCACGGAGCAGGATCTGACTGTCGCCGGCTATGCCTTTGAGAAACAGCGTGCCGTCATCATCGTGGTCAATAAGTGGGACCTGGTCAGCAAGGACAACTCCACCTTCGGCAAGTTTACCGAGGGGGTTCGCAGCGCCTTTAAATTCCTGCCTTTTGCCCCCATACTGTTCGTTTCCGCCATAACCGGACAACGGGTCGGGAAAATCATCCAGGAGGTCGAAAAGGTTTTCGAGCAGTTCAACCGCTCGGTTTCGACCCCGGCCCTCAATCGGGCCCTCCAGGAGGCCGTGGAGAAGTTGCAGCCGCCGGTCTATCATGGCAAGCGGGTCAAGCTGTTTTATATCACCCAGACCGGCGTGCGGCCTCCGACCTTCACGGTGTTCGTCAGCAAGTCGGAAGGGATTCACCTCTACTACCAACGCTTTCTCCAGAATCAGATACGTCAGGCCCTCGGCTTCGAAAATACCCCCCTTCGGATCCTTTTCAAGGACCGCAAAAAGGAGTGACACCCTGCGCTTTGCTCCGGTTGCGAAAGGGCATTAAACTGGTAAGCTCATAAAGAGCGATTGCCAGTACCGTTAATCCCCTTTTAAGGAGGCTTTTTTGCCAGCCGGAAAAATCCTGATCGTCGAAGATGAGAACTGTCTTCTGAAATTGGAATGTATTCTCCTGACCTCCAAAGGGTACGATGTCAAAGGCGTCACGGGTGGGGAGGAGGCCCTGGAAACTATAGAAGATTACAAACCCGATCTCGTTCTTCTCGATGTCATCATGCCCGGAATGGACGGTTTCGAGGTCTGCCGGCGTCTAAAGTGCGACCAGAAAACCCGGCATATACCGGTGGTCATGCTCACCGCCAAAAAAAACCCGCAGGATATTCAAAAGGGGCTCGATGTCGGGGCCGTTTCCTACATCACCAAACCTTTTAAATCCTCAACGGTTATCGAAACCATTCAAAAATGCCTGCAGGACCGCCATAAACTCTCCTGATCCTTACCCGGGAAATGCACTGTCATCGAATTCGGAAAATCCGCTCAGGCGGAAATCAAATGCCCGCCCGCTCTGTCTCAGTACTTGACAAGAGCCGGGTAATTTATGTTTAATATGGCGTTTCGAAATTGTAATTAAAATTTTTAACCTGTGTGCTGGAGGTGGTTTTGGCCAAGGAAGAAGCGATCGAAGTTGAAGGCAAGGTGATAGAACCACTGCCAAACGCCATGTTTCGGGTGGAACTGGACAACGGCCATGTTGTACTTGCTCATATATCCGGGAAAATGCGCAAGTTTTATATCAGGATTCTTCCCGGAGACCGGGTGACAGTGGAGCTCTCTCCCTACGACCTCTCCCGCGGGCGCATTACCTATCGGGCTAAGTGAACCGGGTCAAAGCCCGCAGGCCGGCGCACTGCGCAGAGATGCATGGCGCTCCCCAGCCGGATTTCATCAGCTTTGAGATATTTCACTGACTACCGGCGCCAGCCGGTAGTCATTTTTTCAGCGGTGTCATAGTGCCGTGGAGGGCAAGAATGGAAGAACGCTACAACCCGAGTGCCATTGAAAAGAAATGGCGGGATATCTGGGAAAACGGCAAATCTTTCAAGGTCTCGGAAGATTCGGAGAAGAAAAAATACTATCTTCTCGAGATGTTCCCTTATCCTTCCGGCCGGATTCATATGGGCCATGTGCGTAACTACTCCATTGGCGATGTCGTTGCCCGTTTCAAAAAAATGCAGGGCTTCAACGTCATACATCCCATGGGTTGGGACGCTTTCGGCATGCCCGCCGAAAATGCCGCCATCAAACGCGGGATTCATCCCTCCAACTGGACCTATGACAATATCGCCAACATGAAAGCCCAGCTTCGCAAGATGGGCTTTTCCTACGATTGGGACCGCGAAATTGCGACCTGCGATCCGGAATATTACAAGTGGGAACAGCTTATTTTTTTGCAGATGTTTGAAAAGGGGCTGGCCTATAAAAAGCATTCCTCGGTCAACTGGTGCCCCGAATGTCAGACCGTTCTGGCCAACGAGCAGGTCGAAGACGGGGCCTGCTGGCGCTGCAGCAGCACCGTCGAGGCCAAGGAGCTGGAACAGTGGTTTTTCAAGATCACCGACTACGCCCAGGAGCTCCTCGACGACACCTACCGGCTGCAAGGCTGGCCCGAGCCGGTTCTTATCATGCAGCGCAACTGGATCGGCCGGAGCGTCGGCTGTGAAATCGATTTCCCCCTGGAAAATTCCGAGGAAAAAATCCGGGTTTTCACCACCCGCCAGGATACCCTGTTCGGCGCCACCTTCATGAGTCTCGCCCCCGAACATCCGTTGGCCCTCAAACTGACCACGGCCGAGCGGCAGGGCGAGGTCCGGGCCTTTATCGACAAGGTCCGGAAGCAGGATAAAATCAACCGCACCAGTGAGGATTTCGAGAAGGAAGGGGTTTTTACCGGTGCCTACTGCATCAACCCCCTCACCGAGCTGCGCATGCCGATCATGCTCGCCAATTTCGTACTCATGGATTACGGCACCGGCGCGGTCATGGCGGTCCCGACCCACGACCAGCGCGATTTCGAATTCGCCCGGCGTTACAGTCTGCCCATGACCGTGGTTATCCAGCCGCCGGACCGGCAACTGAAACCCGAGGCCATGACCGAGGCTTACACCGAGCCCGGCACCATGGCCAACTCCGGGGAGTTTGACGGTCTCGACAACGAAACCGCCAAGGAGAAGATCGCCGATTATCTGGAAAGCCAAGCTATCGGCGAGCGCAAGATCAATTTTCGACTGCGCGACTGGGGGGTTTCCCGCCAGCGCTACTGGGGGACGCCCATTCCCATTATCTATTGCGACGCCTGCGGGGTGGTGCCGGTTCCGGAGCAGGACCTCCCGGTCATTTTACCCCCGGATGTCGAGCTGACTGCCGAGGGGGGCAGCCCCCTGGCCCGCAAAAAGGATTTCGTCGAGGTTGACTGCCCGCTTTGCGGGGCCGCGGCGCGGCGTGAGACCGATACCTTCGACACCTTTGTCGAAAGCTCCTGGTATTTTCTGCGCTATGCCTGTCCTCATTTCGACCGGGGCCCCGTCGACCGGGCCGCGGTTGATTACTGGCTGCCGGTCGACCAGTATATCGGCGGGGTCGAACATGCGGTCATGCACCTGCTCTATGCCCGGTTTTACACCAAAATCCTGCGCGATCTCGGCTATGTAGCCATTGACGAGCCCTTTACCAACCTGCTTACCCAGGGCATGGTCTGCATGGAGACCATGAAATGCCCAGAGCACGGCTGGCTTTATCCCGAGGAAGTCGTCGACGGCAAGTGCTCCAAATGCGGCTGCCAGGCTGAACTGGGGCGGATTGAAAAAATGAGCAAATCGAAGAACAACGTCATCGATCCCGATACCCTGATCGAACAGTACGGGGCCGACACGGCACGCCTTTTCTGCCTCTTTGCCGCCCCTCCGGAGAAAGCCCTGGAGTGGAGTGAAAAGGGCGTCGAGGGTTGTTACCGGTTTCTGAACCGGGTCTGGAGGCTGGTTTTCGATAACCATGGAATTCTCACCAGCGGCCGGGAGGATGCCTCGACAGCTGAGGCCGAAAATGCCGGCAGAGAGTTGCGGCGGGCCACCCACCAGACCATCAAAAAGGTCAGCGAGGATGTCAATGACCGGTTTCATTTCAATACCGCCATCGCTGCCGTTATGGAACTGGTCAACACCATCAGCGGCATTGCCGGCAAGGACGGCATCCCTGCCACGCTGAAGGAATCGGTTGAGGCCCTGGTCCGGCTCCTGGCTCCTTTCGTGCCCCATATGGCGGAAGAACTCTGGGCGGGCCTGGGGCAAAGCGGCTGTGTTTCCGACGCCGCCTGGCCGGGCTGGGATGAAAATGCCCTGGTTCAGGATCAGATCCTGATCGTGGTTCAGGTCAACGGCAAGGTGCGGGGCAAAATTACCGTGGCGGCCGGGGCTGATGACGAAACCGTCAGGCAGACAGCCCTGGCGGACGGCAATGTCGCCCGCTTTGTGGAAGGGAAGGACATCCGCAAGATGGTCGTCGTTCCAAACCGTCTCGTGAATATCGTGGTGAAATGATGCGTTTGCGAATAGCTCTGACAGCTTTTTTGACCCTGTTTGCCGTTTTGTGCGGCTGTGGCTATCATTTCGGCGGGGAGACCGACCAGCTTCCCGGCGGAGTCAAGCATCTCTACGTGACTCTCTTTGATAATCGGACCCCGGAGGCTTTTCTTGAAAACCTGGTTACCAATAGGGTGATTGAAAAGTTTGCCCGGACCGGGAAAATTACCATCGTTGAGGATAGAAACGCCGCCGACGGCATTCTGACCGGTATTATCAGCAATTATGGTCGCAGCGCCGTGGCATACAACCCGCGGGATTCCATTATTGAATACCGTTCCCGGGTGAAATGCGCCGCTGAATTGCGCAGGGTAGAGGATAATTCCGTGCTCTGGAAGGGGACGGTTTCCTGGGATGAGGAGTTTATTGCCACTGTCGATCGTGAGATGACCGAGGATCGGGAAGCCCTGGTCCAGGAGGCCATTGCCCAAAGGCTTGCCGATGAGCTCTACGCTCGTCTGACGGAAAATTTTTAAGAAGTCCGCGTTTGTATTCAAAAGTTTCCTTCCCGATACCGGGTTGCGGTTTTCCTTTCTCCTTCCGGCTTGAGAGGTTAGGAATACGGTCTGCACCACCGGTTTACCGGAAACCGGCGGTGCAACTTCCCGTCGCAGCTGAATTCCAGGATAACTGGAGGTCTTTTGGGGTCAATGACGCCCGCTGAATTCAAAAACAGGCTTCGGCAAAAGAAAATTTCCCCTCTTCTGGTCTTTGTGGGGGAAGAGTCCTTCGGTTATGAGGAACTGATTGTTCTGCTGCGCGACACCTTTCTGGATGATTCAAACCGCGATTTCAATTTTCAGCAGTTTTCCTGCCGGGATGCGGAAATTGAAACCGTCCTCACGGCAGCGCGTACCTACCCCTTTCTGGCAGCCAGGCGGTTGCTGATTCTGCGCGATCTTCATGAACTCAGCGCCGGGAAAAAAGCTCTCGGCGACTATTGTCTGGATCCCGCTCCCGAAACCCTTCTGGTGATGACGGCCGAGCGCCTCGACAAGAGGGACACCCTGGCAAAATTGCTCACTGAGCGTGCGGACTGGGTTGAGTTTCAGAAAGTGCGCGACTATCAGCTTCCGGAAATGGTGCGCAGAAAGGCTGCTGAAAAGGGCCGCCGTTTTTCCTCCGAGGCGCTGGAGCTTTTTTGCCATCGCAGTGGCACCGACCTGAGGCGCCTTTACGCTGAGTTGGACAAGCTTTTCCAATTTATGGGGGAGCGGCAAAACATTGAAGTTGAGGATGTCGTCGCCACCAGCAGCGAAGGCGGCGAAGCCAGCATTTTTGCATTTTTGAATGCTGTGGGCGGGCGTAAACTTGGGGATTCGCTGGTCTGTCTGCAGGAGCAGCTTGAGGACAGAGCGGCTCCCCACTATCTTCTCAGCATGCTCGCCCGCCATTTCCGCCAGCTCTGGACTATCAGCGCCCTCAGCAAACAGGGTTTGGACAAGGCCGCCATTGCCGAAAAAACCGGTGTCAACCGCTTCTTCTTCGATACCATGCAGGGCCAGGCACTCAATTATTCCGTTACGGAAATGCGGCAGGGGTTTGAGCTGCTGCTGGAAACGGACCGTTTTCTCAAAACCGGCGGTTGCAGCCCCGCAGCGGTTCTGGAAAGCCTGCTTTGCCGCCTCATCGGTCGTCTGTGAAGCAAAAAGGGCCCTTTGGAGGGCCCTTGGAAAAGCGGATGACAGTGTTATCAGTTTGCTTTTTTCAGCGAAGCGTGTTGACCAGTTTGGTCAGGCGGGCAATTTTCCGGCTTGCGGTCGCTTTGTGAATGACCCCTTTGGAAGCCGCTTTGTCGATGAAAGGGATAGTGCGGGCCAGCTCCGCGGTGGCGGCGTCGGCGTTGTTCTGGGTTACGGCCAGACGGATTTTCTTGACCAGCGTCCGCAGAGTGGAGCGGGTATGGGCATTTCGTGTATTGCGGATAAGGTTCTGTTTGTTTCTTTTGACAGCGGATTTGTGATTAGCCAAAGCCTGTTCCTCCTGATAGTGTTCCGAATGAATTTTTGGAGCCTGACCGGCTCGAACCTGTAATCTATAGCATTGCCGTCGCACCTGCGTCAAGCAAAAAAAACATCAAAAAAATTTTAATAACGAATATTTTTCAGGTAGTTAGGAAATCATTGTTGGGGATTAAAAAAAATTAAAATCTTCCGGAAGGCAGGACTGGTTTTTTTGTCTGATACGACCCGCATATACAAAGCCACCGGCGTGATGGGATTGGCTACCAGCCTCAGCCGGGTGGCCGGCTTGATCCGCGACATGGTGATTGCCCGCTTGTTCGGAGCCGGCTTTGCCACCGATGCCTTCTTTCTGGCTTTTACCATCCCCAATCTTTTCCGGCGGTTTTTCGCCGAAGGTTCCATGAATGCGGCTTTTGTTCCCGTTTTTTCCGAAGTCTATCATCTGCAGGGGAGGGAGGATGCCCGCCGTTTTGCCGCTAAATGCTGGACCCTTCTCCTTCTTGTCATGGTGGTGTTCACCCTCATCGGAATATGGAGTTCTCCTGTCCTCGTCAAGGTCTTCGGCGCCGGTTTCGGCTCCATACCCGGAAAGCTTGGCCTGACCGATCTTCTCAACCGCATCATGTTCCCCTACCTCTTTTTCGTCAGTCTGCTGGCCCTGATAACCGGTGTATTGAATGTTCTCGATCACTATTTTCTGCCTGCGCTCTCGCCGCTGTTCCTGAACCTTGCCATTATTTCCTCGGCCTTGATCCTCACTCCTTATTGCGAGCCTCCGGTTCTGGCCCTTGCCATCGGGGTTCTGGTTGGTGGTTTCGTTCAACTGGCGGCGCAATTCCCGGTTCTCAAAAAAAAGGGAATGGTGCCGCGCTTGAATTTCGATTTTCGGGATCCGCTGGTAAAAAAAACCCTTCTCCTTATGGTCCCGGGCATTGCGGGGGTGGCGATTTACCAGATTAATCTGGCGGTCAGCCGTCTGCTCGCCTCCTTTCTGGCTGAAGGGAGTGTCTCCTATCTCTATTATGCCCAGCGCCTTTTTGAGTTCCCCCAGGGGATTTTCATTGCTTCCCTGGCCCAGGCTATTCTGCCCGCCATGAGCCGCCAGACCGCTGTCGGAGACATCGGGGAGCTGAAAAAATCCCTGCGTTTCTCCCTCAGCCTGATCGCCGTCATCACGATCCCGGCGGCAGTTGGTTTGATTCTTTGCGCCACCCCGGTTTTCAGCCTTTTTTTCATGAACCGGACCTTCGGATATCAGGATGTGCGCATGACGGCCTATGCGCTTGTCGCTTATGCTCCGGGATTGCTGTTGGTGGGGGTCAGCCGGGTTCTGGTCCCGGTGTTTTTTGCTTTGAAGGACACCAAAACCCCGGTGCGCATTTCTTTCTGGACGTTGCTGGTGAGTGCCGGCCTGGGCTTCTTGCTGATGCAGTTCTGGGGGCACATCGGACTGGCAATGGCGGTAACTGTTTCAGCAGGGGTCAACGCTGTGCTTCTGATGATTGCCCTGAGGCATAAAATAGGCCCTCTTGGATGCTTTTCCCTGCTGACTTCCCTGGCCCCCCTCCTCCCCATCAGCGCCCTGATGGCATTGATCGTCTGGTTTCTCCTGCGGTTGGGCAGCTGGGAGGTGGCAGGTTCTCCTTTTGAAAAAGGGTTGCTCCTGCTGGCCGCCGTTGCGGCAGGGGGTGCCGTGTTCATCTCTGGGTGCATGCTTTGCAGAATAGAGGCGGCGACCCAGGCCTGGGATGTGGTTAAAAGGAAATTCGCCGGACGGAAAAAGGCAACTCCGCCCTAGACGGATCGTGCCAGTTGCTGGGGCGAAAAGGTTAGGGTGACGCAGGGCGGGCAGGCAAAGAGTGGTCGGATGGCGTCTAAAAAATTAATGGTAAATATCGAAAAAACTCAATAACATATTTATAAATAAGAAAAAAATTACCATTTGAATCTGTTTAGGCAAGGCGCGAAAAATTCCATTCATGCAGGACAAAGGTCTCGACCCCGGAGGCGGCGCCCGGTTTTCGGACCCTTTTCCCTCGGTTGATCACCGGGCCGCTTCCTTCTATTTGGGGCGAAGTTGTTAATAACCCGAATTCCCGCAAGAAGCCAAATCTTTTTTTTTCAATCGTTTATGGGGCGCTAAGTTGTTGAAAAAAGTTTTTGGCTACAGTTTTGGAAAAGTATTTGGGAATTTTTTTCCAGATTTTAATAATAATTTTTTAGTTGACCCAATTTGTTTTTGAAAAATTTGCAACCTATTGAAATTAATAGAATAACAATTGCGCTCAAAAAATAGGCAACCTGCTAAAGGGGTAATAGGCCCTTGAATGGGCCTTGATGTTCACAACCTTTTTCACAGGTTATCAACAATGTTTGTGGACAAGTTCCGGAACTGGCTGGGAGATCAATCTTTTTTGTGACGGCGGATGATAATTTTAATCCTCGGCCTTGGCCGCTTCCCAGAGAGCATCCATCTCCTCCAACGATGCGTTATGAATGTCCGTTCCTTGACGGCTCAATTGATTTTCAACATATTCGAAGCGCTTTTGGAAGCGGCTTACGGCTTGTTGAAGGGCATTTTCAGCATCGATCTCCAGAAATCTCGCCAGGTTTACCAGGGAAAGAATAATGTCACCGAACTCATGTTCCATGCCCTTTTTGTCGGACTCATCCCACGCCTTCCGGAATTCGTTGAACTCTTCGGTGATTTTGTCGAATACCCCCTCAGGTTCGGGCCAGTCGAAACCGACCCGGCCTGCTTTGGCGGTGATTTTTTGGGCTTTGGCCAGGGCCGGCAGGGCTTTGGGGATATTGTTCAGGAGACCGCTCCGGCCGGGAGGCAGCCCTTGTTCGCGGTTTTTGATGTCATCCCACTGTCGGTTCAGTGCTTCCAGGCTTTCGATTTTTGTCCCGTTGAAAACGTGAGGGTGGCGGCGCACCAGTTTTTCAGCGATGGCTTCGGCAACATCCCCGATATGAAACTCATTTTTCTCCTCGAAGATGCGGGCCATCAGGACGATCTGTAGAAGCAGGTCGCCAAGCTCCTGGAGGATTGCCTGAGGTAAACCCTGTTCGATGGCTTCAAGTACCTCGTAGCATTCCTCCAGGAGATAGGGTTTCAGGCTTTCGGGGGTTTGGCGGGCATCCCAGGGGCAGCCCCGGGGGGAACGAAGACGTGCTACAACACTCACCAGGTGAACAAAAGGTTGGGAAAAATCCGGTTGCGACATGTGAAGAAAACTCCTGACGGGAAGCTGCCGGGGAATTTCGGCATGAAAGAGAGCACTTCTTTCATTAATTCCTTGCAAATAGAGGCGGAATAATATAAAGGAAAAATTTCAAGCCTTTAAAACGGATTCAGGGGTTGCTTTTCTTCTTGACAAAGACCACCCGGTTTCTATACTAGCCTATTTGATGCCAAGTGCGTATAGTAATTTGAAAATTTCAGTCCAGTCATTAACGGGCAAAAAACATTTCCGGTTTGAGGAAGCGGCGCAATCTTTTCCGATGTTGGCGGATATGGCCGGCAACAGCGATGGTGAATTTCTCGCCCCGGTAACCATTAACATTACTCTCTACCGAGTCAATGACATGTACAGAGGGGAGGGGAGCGTCGAAACAGCCCTCCGTTTTCAGTGCAGCCGTTGTCTGGAAGATCTCGTCTACCCGGTGCATACGGAGTTTGCCTTGAATTTTACCGCCGAGCCCGATGCGGCCGGGGACAAAGGCGTGGCGGGGGAATACGAAATAAAGGCTGAACAGGTGGGTCTTGTTCCGTTCAGTGACGATGAAATCGATCTGACCGAACCCATTCAGGACCAGGTCCTCATGGCTTTGCCTATACGGCCGCTGTGCCGTGACGACTGCCGGGGATTGTGCCCTCACTGTGGAACCGATCTCAATCACGGGTCGTGCAGTTGTGAGAAGGCGGTGTTCAACCCCAAGTTTCAAAGCCTGGCCGACCTGGATGTAAATAAAAGGAAAAAGAAAGAAAAATAACAGAAATTGTTACGGAGGCCCGCCGGGTTTTCCTGTAAACAGTGATTAAGGAGAAGAAACACCATGGCAGTACCCAAAAGAAAAACCTCAAAATCCAAAAAAAACCTTCGCCGTTCTCATGACGGGCTGCAGGCCCCTGGCATTTCCCTCTGTTCTCAATGCAAGGAGCCCAAAGCTCCCCATCGCGTCTGTCCCAATTGCGGTACCTATAAAGGCAAAGAGGTTATTGCGCAGAAGGAGGAGTAAAGGATCACTTCCTTGGAAGAACGAATCGTAGTAGCTGTTGATGCCATGGGTTCCGACAACGCGCCCGCCGTTGAGGTGGAAGGCGCGGTAGCGGCCGCAAGGCGCTGGCGGATTCCCATTATTCTGGTCGGTGACTCGGCCAAGGTTCAGGAAGAACTGAATAAATATCCGACCGAAGGCCTGGAGATTGATATCCGCCACACTTCCGAAGTGGTCGGCATGCATGATTCGGCCTCCGACGCCATTCGCAAGAAGAAAGACTCATCCATTCGGATCGCTTTCGAGCTGGTTCGCGAGGGAAAGGCGCATGCCGTTATCAGCGCAGGAAACTCCGGGGCGACCATGGCCGCGGGCATGTTCGTCTTAAAAAGAATTCAGGGGATCGACCGGCCGGCTATTGCCACCATATTTCCCAATCGCAAGGGGCGAACCCTGATTCTCGATGCCGGCGGGAATGTTGACTGCAAGCCTTACCATCTGGCCCAATTTGCCTTGATGGGAGACGTTTTCGCGCGCTACCTTATGGACAAGACTCAGCCCCGAGTGGGTCTGCTCTCCAACGGCGCGGAAGAGTCCAAAGGCAACGAAATTACCCGCGAAGCCCATCTTCTTTTAAAGGGGGCGATGGTCGACTATGTCGGTTATGTCGAAGGTCGAGATATTTTTTCAGGGGATGTCGACGTGGTCGTCTGCGACGGTTTCGTCGGAAATGTGGTCCTTAAGGTTTCTGAAAGTCTGGCTGAATTTGTGACCAGCATGCTGCGCCATGAAATCAGTACCCGGCTGTTTGGAAAGATCGGCTACCTTCTGGCTGGTTCGGCATTTTCGGCTTTCAAAAAGAAAGTCGATTATACCGAAGTTGGGGGGGCACCCCTTCTTGGTATTGACGGAACGGGCATGATTTGTCATGGTGGGTCCAACCCTAAGGCCATCATGAATGCGATTTTTACGGCCCGGGAGTTCGTTTCCAAAAAGGTTAACGAAAAAATGGTTGTTCAGCTGCAGAAACTGCCACAAAAAAAAGAATGGAAGTTTGATTTCAAGTTTCCCAAACCCAAGTAGAGTGGCTGACAGGGGGTGGACAACTGCCTGTTTAAGGTCACCTGATTTCAACCGGGAGCTGACTGGAAAATGAAAGCACGAATTATCGGAACCGGGTCTTACGCTCCGGAAAAAATCCTCACCAATTTCGATCTTGAAAAATTTCTTGATACCTCCGATGATTGGATTGTGACCCGCACCGGGATCAGACAGCGGCATATAGCCGGAGACCATGAGGCGACGTCGGACCTTGCCACCCGTGCTGCTCAAAACGCCTTGGAGATGGCCGGAGTCGATGGCGGTGAACTTGACCTTATCGTTATGGGTTCCATTACCGGTGATTTCCCCTTTCCTGCTTCCGCCTGCCTGGTGCAGAAAAACCTGGGTGCCAAAAAGGCTTTTGCTTTTGATCTGTCCGCGGCCTGCAGTGGTTTTATTTACGGCCTTTCCACTGCCGAACAGTACCACAAATCAGGCAGGGTCCGGAAATCCCTGATTATCGGTGCGGAAATCATGTCCCGGACCGTGGATTGGAAAGATCGGGGGACCTGTGTTCTTTTCGGAGATGGCGCCGGAGCCGTGGTGCTTGAAACTTCGGAAGGAGAAAGCGGGATCCTCTCCACGCACCTTCATTCCGATGGCAGCAATTGGGATTTGTTGTGCCAGCCCGGCTTCGGATCACGTATTCCCCCTTCTGTAGAAGGGGTTAAGGAAGGGGTCTGTTTTTTAAAAATGCAGGGGAACGAGGTCTTTAAAATGGCTGTCAGGGCTCTTTCCGATGTTGTATTGGAGGCTCTTGAGGCCAATGGCATTTCCAAGGAGGAAGTCTCCCTGATATTTCCCCATCAGGCCAACAAACGAATTTTGGATGCCACGGGCAAACGTCTTCAGGTACCCCCTGAGAAGATTTATTCCAACGTAGAGAAATTTGCCAACACTTCCGCGGCCTCCATTCCCATCGCTCTTGACGAGGCCAACCGCAGCGGCAAGATACGCGAAGGGGACATAATTGTGCTTAACGCTTTCGGTGGCGGTTTTACATGGGGAGCCGCTCTGATTCGCTGGTGATGTTTTTCCACCCTTTATTTCGGGGAAGCAGAAGTAGCATATGGTAGGTTTTGTATTTCCGGGGCAGGGCTCCCAGACCTCCGGCATGGGGAAAGAGCTGGCGGATAATTTTACCGTTGCCCGGCAGGTTTTCGAGGAAGCGGACGATACCCTGAAAATACCCCTCTCCGGAATCTGTTTTGAAGGTCCGGAAGAAAAGCTCAAGCTGACCGAATTTACCCAGCCCGCAATACTTGCCGTCAGTACCGCCGTATTGCGGGTGGTTGAAGCTGAAACCGGCCTGCACCCTGATCTGCTGGCCGGGCATTCTTTGGGTGAATACGCGGCCCTGGTTGCCGCTCGGGTCCTTTCTTTTTCAGATGCCCTTGTGGCGGTCCGCCACCGGGGGCTTTTTATGCAGGAAGCGGTGCCCATCGGGACCGGCAGTATGGCGGCCGTTCTCGGTCTGGACAACGACATCGTAGAAGAAGTCTGCAGAGCCGCCGCCGACAATCAGATCGTGGCACCGGCGAACTATAACTCACCGGGGCAGATTGTCATTGCCGGCCATAGCGAAGCCGTTAACCGGGCCATGGAGCTTGCCAAGGAGAAAGGCTGCCGCAAGGCTGTTCTTTTGCCCGTGAGTGCACCCTTCCATTGTTCTCTTATGGAGCCTGCCGGAGAACGCCTCGGGGAGCTTTTCTCCGGGATCAAATTTAATCCTTTCAAGGTTCCAGTCGTGACCAATGTCGAGGCCAGGGCCAACAACGATCCTTCGCGGGTACCGGAGCTTCTGGTTCGGCAGGTCAGCTCCCCGGTTCTATGGGAGGATTCCGTCATGGAAATGATCCGGAGCGGGGTCAGTTCTTTTGTCGAACTCGGGCCCGGTAAAGTACTGAGCGGCCTGATCAAACGCATTGATAAAAATGTCGAAACCCGCTCCATTGATGGACTCAGCGGGTTAAAGCCTTTTCAATAAACCTTTTGCCAAGGGAGGAGAAAAGTGCCAAGGGACAAGATAGCGGTTGTTACGGGGGCCGGGCGAGGAATAGGTGCATCGATTGCACGGGCTCTGGCCTGTGAAGGCGCCAGGGTCGTCATTGTCGATATCGACCCGAACCAGGCGGAACAGCTTGCTGCAGAAATCCGGGCAGCCGGCGGTGAGGCTTTTCCCCAGGCAGCAGATGTCAGCGACGCTGAGCAGGTAAAAAAAGTTTTCGACGCTACGGTTGATAAGTACGGAGGCGTCGATATCCTTGTCAATAACGCCGGTATTACCCGGGATGCGCTTCTGCTGCGCATGAAGGACGACGACTGGGACGCGGTTCTGAATATCAACCTGAAGGGCGCATTTCTTTGCACCCGGGAAGCCGCCAAAATCATGTCCAAGGGGCGCTACGGACGGATCATCAATATTTCCTCGGTTGTCGGTCAAATGGGTAATCTGGGGCAGGCCAACTACTGTGCCAGCAAGGCGGGGCTCATCGGCCTGACCCGCTCCAATGCCCGCGAACTGGCCCGCCGCAATATTACCGTCAATGCCGTTGCCCCGGGCTTTATCGTTACGGACATGACCAATATTTTACCCGATAAGGTAAAAGAAGAGTTGACCTCGCAGATTCCTCTGGGCAAACTGGGACAGCCCGAGGATGTTACCCAGGCGGTTCTTTTCCTGGCGTCCAATCGAACAGGCTATATCACCGGCCAGGTTCTGGCCGTAAATGGTGGTATGTATATGTAAACCATGTAGGGAATGAAAAACACCAAACAGGATAAATCAAAAAGGAGGATTCACAAATGGCTTCTATTGCCGAGAGAGTAAAGCAACTGGTTGCGGAACAGCTGGGTGTCGAGGAGGATCAGGTTACGGAGGAAGCATCCTTCATGGATGATCTGGGCGCCGATTCATTGGATACCGTGGAACTCGTTATGGCTCTTGAAGAGGAATTCGATATCGAAATTTCCGACGAGGATGCCGAAAAGGTCCAAACTGTTCAGGACGCGATTGATTATATCAACCAGCATACCTAAATAGATGAAGGGGAAGGACCGCCAGGTCCTTCCCCATGAAAATCAAACCGCCACTTTTTATCGCCTGGTTGGGTGGTGCCATTGCGTGGGCACGCCTGAATTCTAAAAACCGAAAAAAGGAAGTAGCCATAGTGATGCGTCGAGTCGTTGTAACAGGTATCAGTGTCATTTCCGCCCTGGGAACCGGTTTGGAAAAAAACTGGGACGCTCTCATGTCAGGGGAGTCGGGTGTCGGTCCAATTACCCGTTTTGACGCTTCTCAATTGCCGACTCAGATTGCCGGTGAGGTAAGGGATTTTAATGCCGAGGGCTTCTTTGATAAAAAGGAGCTGCGGAAGATAGATACCTTTATCCAATACGCCCTTGTTACCAGCGATATGGCCCTCAAGGATTCCGGTTTGGAAATTACCGAAGAGAATGCCGAGAGAGTCGGGGTCCTGGTCGGGGCGGGTCTCGGAGGTTTGCCCGCAATTGAAAAATATCATGAGGCCGTACTTGAAGGGGGATATAAGAAACTGAGTCCCTTTTTCATTCCCATGGTCATTATTAATCTTGCTCCAGGCATGGTCTCCATGAGGTTTGGCGCCAAGGGTCCCAACCTGTCGGTCTGCTCCGCCTGTGCCACCGGCACGCACTCGGTTGGCGACGCATTCCGCATTATTCAGAGGGGGGACGCCGATGCCATGATCGCCGGGGGCACCGAATCGACGGTGACCCTTCTGGGGGTTGGCGGCTTTAATGTCATGAAGGCTCTCTCAACCCGCAACGACGATCCCAAGCGTGCGAGCCGCCCTTTTGAGAAGAACCGCGACGGCTTTATCCTGGCCGAGGGATGCGGCATTCTTATTCTGGAAGAATATGAACACGCCCGCAGACGGGGGGCAAGAATTTATGGGGAAATCTGTGGCTATGGATTGAGCAGCGATGCGCACCATCTTACGGCACCCTCTCCAGGCGGCGAAGGAGCGGCCCGCTGTATGAGGATGGCTCTGGCAACCGCCGGCCTTAAACCTGAGGATGTCGATTACATCAATGCCCACGGGACATCCACCCCCATGAACGACTATTATGAGACTCTGGCGATAAAAACCGTTTTCGGAGATCATGTGAAGAAACTGATGGTCAGCTCCACCAAGGGGCATACCGGCCATGCCCTGGGTGCTGCCGGCGCCATTGAGGCAGCCTATTCTCTGCTGGCCATGAATCGCGGTGCGGTGCCGCCGACCATCAATTATGAGGAGCCGGACCCCGATTGCGATCTCGACTATGTTCCCAACCAGGCCCGGCAGGCAGAGGTCAATATCGCCATGTCCAACTCCTTCGGGTTCGGCGGGACCAATGCCACCCTCCTTTTCCGTAAGGTTTAAGCGCTATGTTTACCATTGGCAGCGATCACGGCGGACTCGAACTGAAGGAAGCCGTAAAAAAGTTTCTGGTCGGGCTGGGCATTGCATGCCGGGATCTCGGCACCTTTAACAACGGTTCCGTCGATTATCCCGATTTTGCTGAGAAGGTGGCCCGCGAGGTTTCCGAGGGAAAGGTTGAAAAGGGGATTCTGGTTTGCGGTACCGGCATCGGCATGTCGATTGTCGCCAACAAGTTTCCGGGTGTCAGGGCAGCGCTGATCAACGATGAATTCACGGCAAGGATGTCCAAAGAGCACAACGACGCCAATATTATTGTTCTAGGAGGCCGGGTTCTGACGCCCGAAACGGCCTGTCGCATGGTGGAAATCTGGCTGACCAGTGAGTTCGAAGGAGGACGCCACCAAAAGCGGTTGGACAAGATAAGGCAGATAGAAAAAGAGCTTTTTAAATCCGGAAGGACATTAGATTAAAAAGCAGGCTTAGCCTGCTTTTTAATTTTTATTTATACTTTGTTGTATTTGAGCAGGAGGTGTTTGTTTTATGTCCGATTTATTGAAGAATTTCGATCCTCAGATTGCCGACGCCATTCTCAACGAGACAAAACGCCAGGAATACAGCCTGGAGTTTATTGCTTCCGAAAACTTTGTCAGCGACCGGGTCATGGAAGTCCAGGGTTGCGTCATGACCAACAAATATGCCGAAGGCTATCCCGGAAAACGCTACTACGGTGGCTGCGAGTTCGTCGATGTGGCCGAAAACCTGGCCATCGAAAGAGCCAGGGAACTGTTCGGTGCTGACTGTGTCAACGTTCAACCCCACTCCGGTTCCCAGGCCAATATGGCGGTCTATTTTGCCGTCTGCCAGCCGGGAGACACGATTCTTGGTATGAACCTGGCCCATGGCGGACATCTTACCCACGGCTCGCCGGTCAATTTTTCCGGGAAACTTTTCAATATTGTTCCTTACGGAGTAAAAAAAGAGACCGGCTACATCGACTATGACGAAGTCCGCAAGTTGGCTGAACAACACCAACCCAAGCTCATCATGGTCGGAGCCAGCGCCTATCCCCGAATTATCGATTTTCAGGCCTTCAGGGAGATAGCCGATGCGGCCGGCGCCTTGGTGGTCGTCGATATGGCTCACATCGCCGGACTGGTAGCGGCCGGCGAGCACCCCAGCCCGGTACCGCACGCCGAATTTGTAACTACCACGACCCACAAGACCCTGCGCGGTCCCCGCGGCGGCATGATTCTCTGCCGCGAGGAATTCGGCAAAACGATTAACAGCAATATTTTCCCCGGCATCCAGGGCGGGCCGCTCATGCATGTCATTGCCGCCAAGGCCGTGGCTTTCAAGGAGGCCCTGACTCCGGAGTTCAAGGATTATTCGCGCCAGGTCGTGAAGAACGCCAAGGCCCTGGCCGAGGGTTTGCTTGAGAAAGGTTATAACCTGGTTTCCGGGGGCACCGACACCCATTTGCTGCTGGTTGACCTTTCCGCCACTGAGATAACCGGAAAAGTTGCCGAAGCGACCCTTGAGAGAGCCGGAATAACCGTCAATAAAAACGCGGTTCCCTTCGATACCCGCTCCCCCTTCGTGACCAGCGGGTTCCGCATCGGTACTCCCGCCACCACCACCCGGGGCCTTAAAGAGAAGGAAATGAAAATGGTCGCCGCCTGGATTGACCGGGCGCTGAAAAACGTCGATAATGATGAGGTGCTGCAAGCCATCCGTTCCGAGGTTGCCGAGGTATGCAGACAGTATCCCCTTTATGCCCATCATCTGATCCGATGAAGCGTCCGTCCTGGGAAGAATATTTTATGGACATTGCCAGGCTGGTGGCCAAAAGGTCGACCTGCCTGCGGCGCCACGTCGGTGCGGTCCTGGTCAAGGATAAGAACATTCTTGCGACCGGCTACAACGGCGTTCCCTCGGGGATCAGCCACTGCTCGGAAAGCGGCTGCCTGCGGGAGCGGTTGCGGGTACCTTCCGGCGAACGTCATGAACTCTGCCGGGGTCTGCACGCGGAGCAGAATGCCATCATCCAGGCCGCCAAGCACGGTGTCAATATTGACGGGTCGACCTTATACTGCACCACCGCCCCCTGTATCATCTGTGCAAAGATGCTGATCAACGCCGGAATCGACAAAATTGTCTATCTGGAGGGCTATCCCGACGGCCTCTCAGCGGATATGCTCAAGGAAGCCGGGATCGCTTATTTTGCCTACCAGTCTCTGTTGGAGGAAGAAAAGGGGGAGTCGGAAGCATGAAGTGTCCGTTCTGCCAGCATCCCGATACCAAGGTGATCGACTCCCGTCTCGGCAAGGAAGGAAACATCATCCGGCGCCGGCGGGAGTGCGTTTCCTGTGAGCGCCGCTTTACCACCTTCGAACGGGTCGAGGAGACCCTGCCTCTAGTGGTGAAAAAGGATGGCCGGCGGGAGATGTTCGACCGCCAGAAGATAACGGCCGGCATCCAACGGGCCTGCGAAAAACGGCCTGTTTCCATTGAGACCATTGAAAAGATTGTCGATGGGCTGGAGTTGCGTTTCCAGGAATGTGCTGAAAAAGAGGTTGATTCGAGCCGCATCGGCGAGGCGGTCATGCAGGCGCTGCACGGCATCGATCAGGTGGCCTACGTGCGGTTCGCCTCGGTCTACCGCCAGTTCAAGGACCTCAACGAGTTCATGATAGAACTGAAGGATCTCTTGCAGCAAAAGTGACCCCTTTCTTTCCCCGATGACAGGATGACTCCCGAACGCAAATATATGGGCCGGGCTTTGGAGCTGGCCCGCAAAGGTGAGGGGCGGACCGCCCCCAATCCCCCGGTCGGCGCCGTGGTCGTGCGCGGCAACCGGGTGGTCGGAAGCGGCTTCCATCCCCGGGCCGGAATGCCCCATGCGGAAATTTTTGCCCTCGAAAGGGCCGGCCAACGGGCTCAGGGGGCCGATCTTTATGTTACCTTGGAGCCCTGTTCCCATCATGGCCGGACCGGGCCCTGCACCGAAGCCATCAGGGCTGCCGGTATTGCCAGGGTCTTCGTCGGTATCAGGGACCCCGATCCGCGGGTTGACGGCAAGGGCCTGGCCGCACTGGAATCCGCCGGCATCCGGACCCAATGCGGGATTCTCGAGGATGAATGCCGGCGCCTGATCGCCCCGTTCGCCAAATGCGTCAGGACCGGAATGCCCTATGTCATCCTCAAGGCGGCCATGACCCTGGATGGCAAGATCGCGGCCTCCAGCGGCGATTCCCGCTGGATATCGAGCGAAAAGAGTCGTGAGGAGGTGCATCGCCTGCGTGATCGGGTCGATGCGGTCATGGTCGGGGTCGGCACCGTGCTTCAGGACGACCCGCTCCTTACCACCCGCCTTCCGGAAGGGGGCCGGGATGCGATCCGGGTGATTGTCGATTCGACCCTCAAGATACCTGAGCAGGCCCGCATTCTCCATCTCGATTCCCAGGCTCCGACTCTGCTGGCGGTCTCCGCAGAGCTCGCCGCGGACCGAACCAGCCACCTTGAGGGACCGGGCCTCCGGATTCTGCGGATTCCCGGCCGGAACGGCCGCATCGATCTCACCATTCTTCTGCGGGAATTGGGAAAAATGGATATTCATAGTATCCTTTTGGAAGGGGGCAGCCGCCTCAACGCCGTGATGTGGAACCGCAAACTGGTGGATCGTCTTATGGTTTGCATCGCGCCAAGGATTCTTGGCGGTGAAGACGGCCTGTCGCTGTTTTCCGGGGCCGGGGCGCGCCATATGAAGGACGCCGTCCAACTTGAGAATGTGCGTTATTGCCAGTGGGGGCCTGACATTCTTGTCGAAGGGGAGGTGCCGCATGTTCACCGGGTTGATTGAGGCTGTGGGAACGGTCTGCCAGGTACAACGCCAGTCCGACAGCTTTCGTTTGACCGTCCAGTGCGGGGGTCTGGCGACGGATGAGATCGCCATTGGCGACAGCATCGCCGTCAACGGCATCTGCCTGACCGTGATTTCTTTGGATGCCGGTCGTTTCAGTGCCGACGTTTCACCTGAAACCGTTGCCAAAACGACTCTTTCCGGTCTCAAACCGGGAAGCAGCGTCAACCTGGAACGGGCCCTGACCCTGTCCAGCCGTCTCGGCGGCCATCTGGTTTACGGCCATGTCGATGAGGTCGCGGTTCTCGGCACCCGTGCAGTTGAGCGCAATTGCATCCGCATGGGTTTCCGGCTGTCCAGGGGGACCAACCGCTATCTGGTCGCCAAGGGCTCGGTAGCCATAGACGGCATCAGCCTGACGGTAAACAGTGTGGGCGAAGAGGATTTCAGTATTGCGGTTATTCCCCACACCCTGGAAAAAACGACCCTGAAGGACCGTAAGATCGGCGATCCGGTTAATATCGAAGTCGATATTTTTGCCAAATATGTCGAACGCCTCCTTTCTTCTGCACCTGCGGGTGGAAACGAAACCAGGCTGGACAGTCAATTTCTTGCGAAGCACGGGTTTATGTGAAATAATACGTCGCCTGTGAGAAGGAGAACAACATGCCGACCTCCAATGTCGAAGCTGCCCTGAAAGAAATCCGCCAGGGGAAAATGGTCGTCCTGGTTGATGATGAAGATCGTGAAAACGAAGGTGATCTGGCCATGGCTGCTGAGATGGTCACCCCTCAGGACATCAATTTCATGGCCAAGGAAGGGCGCGGGCTCATCTGCCTTTCCCTGAGCGAAGAGCGGGCCGATTACCTCAATCTGCCCCTTATGGTTCAGGAAAACAGTTCCAGTTTCGGGACCGCTTTCACGGTCTCCATTGAGGCGCGCAGAGGCGTTTCCACCGGGATTTCCGCGGCCGATCGGGCCCATACCATTCAGGTCGCCATCCATGACGAGACGACCCCCCACGATCTCGCCCGGCCCGGCCATGTCTTCCCTCTGCGGGCCAAACGCGGCGGGGTTCTGGTGCGCGCCGGCCAGACCGAAGGTTCTCTCGATCTTGCCCGTCTGGCGGGTCTCAAACCGGCCGGGGTCATCTGTGAAATCATGAATGATGACGGAACCATGGCGCGCATGCCCCAGCTCCAGGAATTCTCATGCAGGCATAACCTGCGGATTGTCACCATTGCCGAACTGGTCGCTTATCGCATGCGCAAGGAGCTGCTGGTCCGGCGGGCGGCCGAAACCACCATCCCGACGGAATTCGGCGGGACCTTCAAAGCGATCGCCTATGAGAACGATGTCGACGACGCCCAGCATCTGGCTCTGGTCAAAGGGGAGATTGACCCCGAAGAGGCGGTTCTGGTGCGGGTCCATTCCGAGTGCCTGACCGGAGATGTTTTCGGTTCCTGCCGTTGCGATTGCGGCGATCAGCTGCATGCCGCCATGGCTCAGATCGAGAAGGAGGGGAAGGGCCTTATCCTTTATATGCGCCAGGAGGGGCGGGGTATCGGCCTGATCAATAAGCTGCGGGCCTACGCTCTTCAGGACCAGGGGCACGATACGGTGGAAGCCAACGTGGCTCTCGGTTTCAAGCCGGACCTGCGCGATTACGGCCTGGGCGCCCAGATTCTTACTGACCTGGGGATCCGGCGGATCCGCTTGATGACCAATAATCCTAAAAAGATCGTCGGTTTGGAAGGATACGGCCTGGAGATTGTCGAGCGGGTGCCCATTCAGGTCCCGCCGACCCGCAGCAACCTCCACTATCTCCAGACCAAACGGGAAAAAATGGGCCACTTGTTGGAGAATCTATAACTTTTTTATCGGGGTTTGGAGTCATGGCAAAAAATTACGAAGGTCAACTCGATGGCCGTGGGCAGAAGATAGGCATTATCGTTTCCAGGTTCAACAGTTTTATCTCCGAGCGTCTCGTCGATGGGGCGATGGATGCCCTGGGCCGGCACGGAGTGCTGGAGGAGGATATTTCCATTGTCCGGGTTCCCGGGGCGTTTGAAATTCCCTTGACGGCCCGCAAACTGGCGGACATGAACCTTTTTGACGCCATCATCTGTCTCGGGGCCGTTATTCGCGGCGCCACCCCCCATTTCGATTACGTCAGTGCCGAGGTATCCAAAGGCATCGCCAGTGTCGGCCTGGATAAGGGAGTGCCCGTCATTTTCGGCATTCTCACCACCGACAATATCGAGCAGGCCATTGAGCGGGCTGGGAGCAAGTCCGGCAACAAGGGGTTCGATGCGGCCGTGAGCGCCATCGAGATGGTCAACCTCTTTCGCTCCTTTTAAGCCATGAGTCGGGGAAATCGCCGCCAGGGCAGGGAACTGGCCCTTCAGATCGTTTTCGGCCTGCCTGATCAAAGCGGCGGGATTTATCAGCTGTTGAGGGTTTTCTGGGAAAATTTTTCCCTCAATGATGATGTCCTCGGCGAATTTCAGGATGAAGACAGCGATACCCCTTCCCCCAAGGCCCGGCAATTCGCCGAAGACCTGGCCAGCGGGGTTGCGGAGCATCTCGAAGAGATCGACAGGCGCATCAAGGATTTTTCCACCAACTGGTCGCTGGAGCGCATGGCCCGGGTCGACCTCTCCATTTTGCGGCTGGCTGTTTTTGAGATTATCTTCTGTCCCGAAGTACCTGCCAGTGTCGTCATCAACGAAGCCATTGAAATAGGCAAGAGGTTCGGCACCAAGGAAACACCTGCATTTATCAACGGCATTCTCGACAAAATCTCCCAGGAGGTCCGCCATCCCGCTGCTGTGGAAATCGAAAAAGATCTATAAAAAATAAAAACCTAAATAGTAAACCCTATAAATCGGTTGAATATTCTGGAAAATGATAATGAACGAAATAAAAGTTGGATTGTTGGGGTTCGGGACGGTTGGCTCCGGGGTTGTCCGGATTTTTCACCGCAATCTGGAGCTTATTGAAAAACGCCTTGGGGCGAGCCTCAAGCTGACCAGAATAGCCGACCTCGATATTGAACGCGATCGCGGGGTGGCGGTGGATGCCGGCATTTTGACCACCGATCCGCGTCAGGTGGTTGACAACCCTGATATCGATATTGTCATCGAATTGATCGGTGGCTATGAACCGGCCAGGGACTTCGTCCTTCAGGCTCTTCGCAACGGGAAGCCGGTGGTGACCGCCAACAAGGCGCTCCTGGCTCTGCATGGAGAGGAAATCTACGCCGAGGCCGCCGCCAACGATGTGGATATCCTTTTCGAAGCTGCCGTAGGCGGCGGAATTCCCGTCATTACCGCCATCAAGGAAAATTTGAGCGCCAATAAATTTTCCAGCGTTCTGGGGATCCTCAACGGGACCTGTAACTATATCCTCACCAGGATGACGGATGCCGGTGAGGATTTTGCCGACATGCTCAAGGAGGCCCAGGAAAAGGGCTTTGCCGAGGCGGACCCGAGCTTTGATATCGACGGCATCGACACCGCCCATAAACTTGCGATCCTGATCTCCCTCTGTTTCGGGACCAAGATCAATTTTGAGGATATCTACATTGAGGGTATAAGCCACATCTCCCCGGTCGATATCAGCTTTGCCGGGCAATTCGGCTATCAAATCAAACTCCTGGCCATCGGCAAGCTTGCCGGTGGGGTTGTCGAGGCCCGGGTTCATCCCACAATGGTTCCCATCAACCATCCCCTGGCCGATGTCGACGGTGTCTTCAATGCCGTGCGCCTCAATGGTGATTTTGTCGGGCCGGTCATTCTCAGTGGCAAAGGGGCGGGCATGGATGCCACGGCCAGCGCGGTCATGGGCGATGTTATTGCCTCCGCCCGCGATCTGCTGGCCGGCTCCAAAATGCGGACCTCTCCCCTCGGGTGTCGAACCGAGGCCCTGGAGCGGTTCCCGGTCAAAGCCATCGAGGACCTCTGGGGTCCATACTATCTGCGCTTTTTAATCGTTGACCGCCCCGGGGTCCTGGGCAGGATTTCGACCATCCTTGGGAATCACGGAATCAGTATCTCCTCCATGATCCAGATGAGCCGTTCCATCAACAATGCCGCTCCCGTGGTGCTGACCACCCATGAAGCCCTGGAAGCCAATATCCGCAGCGCCCTTTACGAGATCGATCTCCTCGAGGATGTCTGCCATCCCAGTCTCTTCATCCGCATTGAAAACGAGCTGGAGTAATCGTCCGGCCCGGCAATTTGTCCCGGTATGGCCTTGCTTCAGGCCAGTGGGGATAATGAATTTCCATGGCCTGCCATGGAATTCACCAGCCAAAAGCACCGGAATTCTGCCAAGGCTTTGATATTTTTTTCGGATGTTATATTCTTTTCAGGCGGGCCTTTCGGGTGCCCAACCTCTTTTATGGAATTGTGCCCGGCCCATTCGGTAAACGCCCCGGCAGGGTAACAGCGGGGGAAACAATATCTTATCAGGAGCAAACGATGAACAAGGAAGATCTCGACAAGCTGGCGGAACTCGATGAGAAAATAATCGAACTCAGGGGGTATCTTTGACATTGAGGCCAAAAAGGAGAGGGTAGCCGAACTCGATTCCGAGTGCAGCAAGCCGGAATTCTGGAACGACGCCGACAACGCCCAGGCGCTTTCCAAGGAGAGAACCGGCCTCCTCAAGGTCGTGGAATCCTGGGAAAAGGTCTTCGCGGCGTTGGAGGACTTGCGGGTTTTCAGGGAGCTTCTGGAGGAGGAAGAGGACGAGGAGTCTTTCCGGGAATTAAGGGAACAGTTGCAGAGCCTTGATGTTGCGGTCGGGAAGATGGAATTTACCCGCATGCTGTGCGGCGAAAACGACCTCAATGACGCCATCCTGAGTATCAATGCCGGGGCCGGAGGGACAGAGGCTCAGGATTGGGCCGAGATGATTCTGCGCATGTATCTCCGGTTCTGTGAAAAAAAGGATTTCAGCACCGAGATAACCGACTGCCAGCCGGGCGAGGAAGCCGGGATCAAAAGCGCCACGGTTTTCGTTTCCGGGGCCTACGCCTACGGCTGGTTGCGGCCCGAGATCGGTATTCATCGTCTGGTGCGCATATCGCCCTTCGATTCCAATGCCCGGCGCCACACCTCTTTCTGTTCGGTCTTTGTTTTCCCCGACCTGCCAGATGACGTCGAGGTCGAAATCAACGAAAAGGACCTTCGCATCGACACCTACCGTTCCAGCGGAGCCGGCGGCCAGCACGTCAATAAAACCGATTCAGCGGTCCGGATTACGCATCTTCCCACCGGCATCGTGGTTGCCTGTCAGAACGAACGCTCCCAGCACAAGAACCGGGCTACGGCCATGCGCCAGCTCCGGGCGCGTCTGTTTGAGCTTGAGGAGCGGAAAAAGGCCGAGGAAGCCTCGGAACTGGCGGGAGCCAAAAAGGAGATTGCCTGGGGAAGTCAGATCCGCTCCTATGTTCTTCACCCCTACCGGCTCGTCAAAGACCACCGCACCGGGTTTGAAATGGGCAACGCCGACGCGGTCCTCGACGGGGACCTGGAGCGGTTTATCGAGGCCTATCTGCTCGGGTCCCAGGAGGGTTGACGCGTCTCTGGCACCGCCAAGGGGGATTCTGCCAGCTTTTCACCCGGGTTGATTCCGCTTTAACCTTGACTAAGCCCTTGTGGAAAGCTATCTTTACCCGATCAAAAATTCTTCGGGAGGTTGCCGACTCAAATGGAAGAAAGCCATGAACTGCTGACCCAAAGGCAGGGGAAAATCGATGAATTCCGGGCCCGGGGGGTGAATCCTTTTGCCAATGATTTTCGTGCCACCGATACCACCGAAGATGTGATTCTTGCCCACGGCGAGGAGGATGTCGACCTTCTCGCAGCTTCAGAAACCTCCTACTCCCTGGCCGGCCGGATCATGGCCAAAAGGGATTTCGGGAAAGCGGCTTTTATCCAGATCAAGGACCGCAAGGGGCATATCCAGGTTTACGTTGCCAAAAACCAGATTGGCGCCGAAAGTTTTGAACTGTTCCGGAAATTCGACATCGGGGATATTGTCGGGATCACGGGGACGCCCTTCCGCACCAAAACCGGTGAGCTGTCCGTTCGTGCCGCAGAGATCCGTCTTCTCACCAAGTCGCTTCTGCCTCTGCCCGAAAAGTGGCATGGTCTGACCGATATCGAAACCCGTTACCGCCAGCGGTATCTTGACCTGATGGTCAATCCCGAAGTTGGCGAAGTCTTTAAAAAGCGCAGCCGGATCATCAACTTCATCCGTGAGTTCATGATCCGTGAGGATTTTCTCGAGGTCGAAACCCCGATGATGCAGCCGGTCGCCGGCGGGGCCACGGCCAAACCCTTTGAAACCTATCACAATACCCTGAAGATGAAGCTTTTTCTGCGTATCGCCCCGGAGCTTTATTTGAAGCGTCTGGTGGTAGGAGGGCTCGACAGGGTCTTTGAGATTAACCGGAATTTTCGCAACGAAGGGATCTCCATTCAACACAACCCTGAATTTACCATGATGGAGTTTTATCAGGCTTACGCCAATTACGAAGACCTGATGAACTTTACCGAGGAACTTATCTGTGGCCTAGCCACGGAGGTCAACGGCGGTCTCGACCTGGTCTATGGCGGAAAGGCGGTGAGCCTTGCGCCGCCCTGGAAACGCCTGACCTTAAAAGAGGCCATCTGCGAGTACGGCGCGGTCCCTCCCGAGCTCCTGGAAGACCGGGAGCAAACCTGGCAGCTGGCCGAGAAACTCGGCCTTGGTCTCGACCCGAAAATCGGGCATGGTAAGCTGTTAACTGAAATATTCGATGCGGTCGCCGAACCCCGGCTCTGGAATCCCACTTTTATTACCGGTTATCCGACGGAGGTTTCGCCTCTGTCCCGCAAAAACGATGAGGACCCCGATATCGTGGATCGTTTTGAGCTTTTCGTGGTGGGGAGGGAGTTGGCTAACGGATTCTCGGAACTCAACGATCCCCAGGATCAGAAAGAACGTTTTCAGCAGCAGCTGGCGGAAAAAAATGCCGGCGACGAAGAGGCCCATGATATGGATGAGGATTACATCCGGGCTCTGGAGTACGGCCTTCCTCCCACGGCCGGGGAGGGGATCGGCATTGACCGGCTGGTTATGCTGTTGACGGATTCGGCCTCCATCCGGGATGTCATCTTTTTCCCGCAATTGCGCAGAGAAGCTGGTTCCTGACGGAACGCCACACTCAGAAGACCAGGATTGTGATTAAAAAATTATTCGGTTATGAATGGTTTGTCAGCCTTCGCTATCTGCGGGCCAAGCGGAAACAGACTTTTATTTCCGTCATCTCTTTCATTTCGGTTGCCGGTGTCACCCTGGGGGTTGCCGCCCTGATTGTGGTGCTGGCCGTCATGACGGGTTTTCACGACGGGGTCAGGAAGCAGATTCTCGGCAATATCCCCCACATTCTCGTTCAGAAGCAGGGTGGCCAGATCGAATCATACCAGGAGCTGAGCCGCCGGGTTCGGTCCTTCTCTCCCCATATCGTCCAAGTCTCACCCTTCATCTCCCGGGAAGCCATGCTTCTCTCCAAGACGAATGTGGCCGCCGTCAGCATCAAGGGAGTCGACAGCGACAACAAGGTCTTTTACCAAAACCTTCTGACTCTCGGGCAGGGCAATGTCAAGGAACTGCTCTTTGAGCGTGAAGAAAAGATCCCGGGCCTGATTATCGGCCTCCACACCGCGACGACCCTGGGTGTCGCCGTGGGAGATAATGTCAACGTCATTCCCCCTATTTTTACCGTGACCCCCTTCGGGGTCATCCCCAAAATGAAACCTTTTCAGGTTGTGGGCATTCTGCGCCACCGGGGCGGGCTACTGGATGCCTTTTACGGGTATATTTCCCTGGCCGAAGCCCAGAACTTTCTCGGTCTCGACAGCAAAGTTTCCGGACTGGAGGTGGAACTCGATGCCTTCGACCGCACCCGGGAGACAACTCTCGATCTGCGCCGGGAGCTCCGCTATCCTTATATTGTCCGGTCCTGGGAAGAGATGTTCGGGTCTTTTCTCGCGGCTCTTAAACTGGAGAAGCTTGGATTGTTTATCGTCCTGACCATCATTGTCCTGGTTGCCGCCTTCAATATCGCCACCACCCTGATCATGGTGGTCATGGAAAAATACAAGGACATCGCCATCCTCCGTTCCCTGGGTGCTACCTCCCGCAGCATCCTCAAGATCTTCATGCTCGAAGGGCTGGTCGTCGGGGTTCTCGGCACCACCTTGGGGACCGTGCTGGGGGTCCTTTTTGCTAAAAACGCCGACCCCATTATCAAATGGCTTGAAAGTACCTTCAAGATTGTCATTTTCGACCAGTCGGTTTACGGGATGGAGCATTTTCCCTCGGTAGTCAATCTGACGGATGTTCTCAGCGTTGTGGTGGTGGCCATGACCATTTCCCTGGTGGCCACCGTTTACCCCGCCTGGCGGGCTTCCCGCATGGATCCCGCGGAAGCTTTGCGTTACGATTAAACGGCGAGGATGAATTTTGATAGAAGTTCGAGACCTGACCAAAGAATTTGTCAGAGGGCCTGGCAGGATTGAAGTCCTGAGGGGCATTACCCTGTCCATTCGGAGGCGCGAACGTGTCGCCATCGTCGGTTCATCGGGGGCCGGAAAAACCACCTTTATGAATATTCTCGGCGGCCTCGATCATCCGACTACGGGCAGCGTTCAAATTGAGGGCCGGGATATTTTTCAACTCAAGGCGTCCGAGCTGGATGGCTTCAGAAATTCCACCATCGGGTTTGTCTACCAGTTCCATCAGCTGCTCCCCGAGTTCAGTGCTCTGGAAAATGTCATGATGCCGGCTTTGATTGCCAGGCACAGCTTTACCCAGTCCGCCGATCGCGCCCGCATGCTTCTGGAGCGGGTCGGGCTCTCCCACCGCCTGACGCACAAGCCGGGTGAACTTTCCGGCGGCGAGCAACAGCGGGTTGCCATTGCCAGGGCCTTATGCATGAGCCCTCGTATTCTGTTGGCTGACGAGCCGACGGGAAACCTTGACAGCCGCACCTCCCGGGAAATTTTTGAGCTTCTGAACGAGCTCCACCGCCATGGAGATTTCACCATGGCTGTCGTGACTCATAATCAGAGTCTGGCGGAACAGCTCGACCGCGTTATCGTGATGGTTGACGGGCGGCTGGACAAATAGTTTTTGGTTTACAGCCCAGAGGATTTTACCTATAGTAATCCTGCTTTGATTCTAATTGGAGTTATGGATTTTTATGCGACAACTGCTTGTTTTTATTAAGTCAATTATTGGATTCCTGCTCATTGTGGGGGTTTTTTCAGCAGCTGCCGAAAGCTACACTATCGGGGATGTGCAGGTCCAGGGCAACCGCCGTGTCGAGACAAGCACCATAAAGGCCGTCCTTAAAATAAAACCGGGATCGACGGCGACCCTTGACGACATCGACCGCGACATTGAGGCCATTTTTAAACTCGGGAGATTCAAGAACGTTGAGGCGGACCTTTCCGCCAGAGGGGGGGCCCAGATCCTGACCTATCGGGTCGAAGAGAGACCCCTGGTGCGGCAGATCAACTTCTCCGGCAACAAGGAGCTTCCCAAGGAGACCCTGGAAAGCGCCCTTACCTTCAAGGCGCCGGAACTTTACGACCCTGTCAAGGTGAAGAACAGCCTCGAAGCCATTCGCATGAAATATCATGCGGCGGGCTATTATGCGGCCGATATTACCTCCGATGTGCATATCAACGACAAGCTGGAGGCCTTTGTCACCTTTCTCATCAAGGAAGGGGAGATCATCCGGATAAAAGAGATTGTTTTTAATGGCAACTCGGTGATTTCCGACCGAAAACTTAAAAAGGTGATGGAAACCAAGGAAAAGTGGTTTTTATCCTGGATCATTGAGAGGGGGACGTACAACAAGGAGATCGTTGCGATCGACCGGGAACGGATCGCCGATCAGTACTTCAACGAAGGCTATATCGATGTCAAGGTCAGTGAACCGCGGGTGGTCTTAAGCGACGACAAAGAAGACTTGTTTCTCTACTTTGATATCGAAGAAGGGACTCAGTACCGGGCCCGTCACATTGACATCCAGGGAGACCTGATTGCTGACAAAGAAAAAATCATGGAGAAAGTTGTCCTCCGGGAAGGGGACGTTTTCAGCCGTAAAAAGGTGCGGGAGAGCGTCATTGGAGTTAACGACTTTTATGCCGACCGCGGTTATGCCTATGTCAATGTTTCACCTCGGACGCCGACGGATCGCAATAACCGGACGGTTGACCTTTTGATCAATGTTGAAAAGGGGATTAAGGTTGACATTGAGAAGATCAGCATCCGCGGGAACACCAAGACCCGCGACAAGGTCGTCAGGCGGGAAATGACCATCGCTGAAGGAGATACTTATAATGCCAGCGCTTTGAAAGAAAGCAAGCGGCGCATCCATAATCTCGGCTTCTTTGATGAAGTCAGCGTTGCCACCAGCAAGGGGGGCGACGAGGCACACATGAACCTTGACGTTGATGTCAAGGAGCGTCCTTCCGGAGCCTTTTCCATTGGTTTCGGCTATTCCTCGCTGGATAATTTTATTCTGCAGGGTTCCCTTACCCAGGAAAATTTCCTTGGGCTTGGTTTAAAAGCCGACTTTTCGGCCGCCCTCGGCAGCACCTCTCAGACATTCAGGGTCGGGGTCATTGACCCCTATTTCCTGGATTCGCGATTTTCAGTCGGGTTCGATCTTTTTAAAACCGAGAGAGAGTACACGTCTTTCACCGTTGATTCCGTTGGGGGCGATTTGAAATTCGGTTTTCCCTGGGATTTTTACGACCTCCGGTCCTTTTTTGTTTACCGGTTGGAACGGAAGGAAATAAGTGATGTGGATGATGACGCCTCATTCTATACCAAGGAACAGGAAGGAAAATCGACCCTCTCCTCGATTACCGGAACTCTGGCCCGTGATACCCTGGATTATCGCCTTGATCCCAGCAAGGGTTCAATTTCCAGCGCGTCGGTTGAATTTGCCGGTCTGGGGGGGACCGAAAATTTCTTGAAATATCGATTGAATTCCCGCCATTATTTCCCATTGTTCTGGGGGACGGTCTTCTCAGTAAACGGGGAAGTGGGGTATATACAGGAAACCACGGGTGACGAAATACCTATTGATGAAAAGTTTTTCCTGGGCGGGCTCAATACCATTCGTGGGTTCAAGGCGCGGGAGGTCGGTCCCCGGGATCCGCTTAGCGGTGATTTTTACGGCGGGACCAAGGAAGCGTTCTTTAATTTCGAGTTTATTTTTCCGATTATGAAAGACCTTGGAATGAAGGGGGTTGTCTTCTTCGATACCGGTAATGCCTGGGATGAGGAGGAGAGCTATTTTTCCAAAATGCGTTACAGCGTCGGCGCAGGAATACGCTGGTTCAGTCCTATGGGCCCGTTGCGCATCGAGTGGGGCTACAACCTCGATCCCGAGGGCTACGAGGACAATTCCGAGCTTGATTTTTCCATTGGACGAATGTTCTAAAACTATGAGGAGAGAAACATGAGAAACAGTTTTTTTATTATTCTTTTTCTGGCTCTGTTTGGTTTCGGCAGTTCGGCCGGCGCAGCCCAGCTGAAATTCGGTTACGTCGACCTTCAGGAAGCGCTGAACAATTCCCAGGCGGGCAAGGATGCCAAAGTAAAAATCTCCAAGAAGGCCAAGGAATTCGAGGCTGAATTTGTTGAAAAACGCAAGGAACTGAAGGATTTGGGGGAGAACCTGAAAAAACAGGTGGCTCTCCTGTCTCCCGATGCCAAACGCGAGAAGGAACGGGAATACCAGCAGAAAGTGACCGATTTTCAACGGGCGACCAAGGATGCCCAGTCCGCCCTGAAGCAGGAAGATGCCGATTACACTACGGAAATTCTTAAAGCGCTGGTAAAAATTGTCGACAAGATCGGCAAAAAAGATAGTTATACCATGGTGTTTTTCAAAGGCCCAGGCCCCCTGACGGAAGGCGCCATCCTTTATGCCGACAAACAGATTGACCTTACGGATAAGGTTATCAAAGAATACGACAAGGATTATGCAAGCGGGAAATAATCATGAACGACCGAAGAGCCAAACTGGTTGACCTTGCGCTACTGGTCGAAGGCCGTTTGAGCGGGGACCCTGATATTGAGGTCACCTCGGTCGGACCCATCGATACGGCTGTGCCGGGACAGATCGCTTTTCTTGCCAACAAAAAGCTGCTTGACAAGGTCGCGGACTGCCGGGCATCGGCTATAATTGTTCCGCCGGATGTCGATCTTTGCGGTAAACCGGGAATCGTTGTCAAAAACCCCTATCTGGCCTTCGCCAAGGTTCTCACCCTGCTTACCGGCCAGGAGCCTCCCCCTGCCGGAATCCGGGAGGGATGCACGGTAGCGGGATCCGCCCGTCTCGATGCGGAGGTCGTGGTTTTCCCAGGCTGTCGCATAGGAGACAATGTGGTTATCGGCAAGGGCACGATCCTTCACCCCAACGTTGTCCTCTATCCCAACGTCGTGGTCGGGGAGAACTGCCTTGTCCATGCCAATGTGGTTGTCCGGGAGGGTTGCCGGATCGGCAACAGGGTCATTCTTCAGCCGGGCGCGATCATTGGCTCCGACGGCTTCGGTTATGCCGCGGACGGATCCGCCTATTATAAAATTCCCCAGGTCGGCATCGTGGTTCTCGAGGATGATGTCGAAATCGGTGCGGCGACCTGCGTGGACCGGGCGGCTCTGGGTGTTACCCTGGTCAAGCGGGGAACCAAGATCGATAACCTGGTTCAGGTTGCTCACAATGTCACGATAGGTGAGGATACTGTCATTGTCTCGCAGGTCGGGATCGCCGGCAGTACCAAAGTCGGAAATCATTGTACCTTAGGCGGTCAGGTGGGAATTGCCGGACATGTTGCCATTGGCGATAATGTTACCATCGCCGCCCGGGGAGCTGTTGCCGGAAACCTGAAGTCCGACCAGGTCCTTTCCGGTGCGCCAGCCATGGACCATCGCGAATGGCTGAGGGCGACCATGACCTTCCCCAAGCTTCCTGAAATGAGAAAAGAGCTCCTTAAACTGCAGAAGAAGGTCGCCGGTCTGGAAGCCTTATTAAAAGAGGGAAATGAATCATGACAACTTTGAACATCAATGAAATTTTCAAGATGTTGCCGCATCGTTACCCTTTCCTTCTTGTGGATCGGATTCGTGAAATAAATGGGAATAAAATATGCGGCATAAAGAACGTCACCGTGAACGAACCGTTTTTCCAAGGGCATTTTCCCGGCGAGCCGATTATGCCGGGTGTACTGATCATTGAAGCCATGGCCCAGGTCGGGGGGATCTTTGCGATTGTCACGCAAAATATTCCCTCCGATATGAATACCTATTTTGTCGGGATCGATAATGCCAAATTTCGCAGACCTGTCGTGCCCGGTGACGTGCTCCGCTTTGAACTCGAAATACTCAAGCAGCGCCGGGGCATTTATTTTTTTCATGGCGAGGCTTTTGTCGAGGAAGATCTGGCTGCCGAAGCTGATTTAAAGGCCACATTTGTTCCCAAAAAGGAATCCTTTAAATAATGATTCATTCCACCGCGATTATTCACGAAGGCGCGCAACTGGATGAAAATGTCCAGGTGGGTCCTTACTCAGTTGTTGGCGAGAACGTCAAAATCGGTGCCGGAACCGTTGTCGGCCCGCATGCGGTGATTGAAGGTTTTACCGAGATAGGCCGCGATAACCGGATTTTTCAGTTTGCTTCCATCGGCGCCATCCCCCAGGACCTGAAGTTTCATGGGGAAAAGACGCGCTTGATTATCGGTGACGGGAATTCCATTCGGGAGTTTACCACTGTCCATCTCGGAACCGAAGCCGGTGGGGGGGAAACGCGCATCGGCAGCCATAATCTTCTCATGGCCTACGCCCATGTCGCCCACGACTGCCGTCTTGGGAATCACTGTATTCTGGCCAATTGTGCCACCCTGGGAGGCCATGTGGAGGTCCATGACTATGCCATTCTGGGCGGCCTCTCGGCTGTGCATCAGTTCTGCAGGATCGGTTCTCATTGCATGATCAGCGGAGGCTCCATGGTCGCCAAGGACATGCTTCCCTATACCATGGCCCAGGGCGATCGTGCCAAGCCCGTAGGCATCAATCTGGTCGGGCTTCAGCGCCGGGGATTTTCGGAGGCGGTCATACGTGACCTGAAAATGGCCTATAAGATTTTATTCCGTTCCGGTCTCACCACCAATGAGGCCCTGAAAAGAATCCGGGCGGAAATTCAGGCCAGTCCGGAAATCGAGACATTTCTTGAATTTTTTGAAAACAGCGAGAGAGGCATCGCCCGCTGACTTTTTTGGGAGTAAGGATTAATTATGACTCTTCGCGCCGGTGTAGTCGGAGTCGGGTATCTGGGCCGGTTCCATGCCCAAAAGTATTCCTTGTTAGAGGAGACCCAGTTGGTCGGGGTCGTGGATACCGATGCCAAACGGGCGGCGGAGGTCGCTTCTGAGTGCGGAACCGCTGCATTTTTCAATTATGCCGATCTGCTTGAAAAGGTCGACCTGATATCCATCGCGGTCCCCACCCATGACCATTTTCCCGTGGCCAGGGCTTTTCTTGACGCCGGGCGTCATGTCCTCATTGAAAAACCTATTACCCAGACCGTTCAGGAAGCCCAGGAGCTGATCGAGATCGCCAAAGCCCGCAAGGTGGTTTTTCAGGTCGGGCATCTGGAGCGTTTCAACCCTGCCATTCTTGCCTTGAAAGGGGTGCTCAAAGAGCCGATGTTTATTGAGTCCCACCGCATGGCCCCTTTCAAGCCGAGAGGCACGGACGTCAATGTCGTTCTCGATCTCATGATCCACGACATCGACATCATACTCAACCTGGTACGCTCTGATATTACCCACATCCATGCCGTGGGTGTTCCGGTTCTTTCCGATGAAGTCGATATCGCCAATGCGCGCCTGCAGTTCGCGTCCGGCTGCGTCGCCAATGTGACGGCCAGTCGGGTCAGTTTGGAAGGCATGAGGAAAATCCGCCTGTTCCAGTCCGATGCCTATATTTCCATCGATTATCAAAACCGCAAAATTGCCGTTTTCCGAAAAGGGGCGGGTGAAAGCAGCCTTCCCGGGCTTCCCAGTATCGGCATGAAAACCGAAACCTTCGAGCAGAGAGATGCCCTCCTGGATGAAATCAAGTCCTTCATCCAATCGATTTTGAGTCATGAGGCGCCTGTTGTTTCCGCGGAAGACGGGAAAAAAGCTCTGGACGTGGCAATAAAAATCAGTCAGTCCCTTAACCAGGCCCTTCAGCCGTAATCACTCCTATTAATTCCACGAAAGGTGCGCAACATGAAAATCCCGATGGTGGATCTTAAGGTCCAGCTTGCCAACTATAGACAGGAAATCGAAAGCGGCCTGCTTTCCGTTTTGGATAGTACCCAATTTATCCTCGGCCCCAATGTCCGGGCTTTGGAGGAGGAGACGGCCGGTTATTTAAAGCTTAAACACGCCATTGGTGTGGCATCCGGCACCGACGCCCTTCATCTGGCGCTCCGGGCTGCCGGTATTCAGACCGGAGACGAGGTCATTACCACGCCTTTCAGCTTCATCGCTACTGCTGAAGCCATCAGCTACCTGGGAGCCAAACCGGTTTTCGTCGACATCGATCCCGAGACCTTCAATATCGATTGCAGCCTGATCGAGAAAGCCATCACGTCGCGCACCAGGGCCGTTCTGCCGGTTCATCTGTTCGGCCAGCCCGCGGACATGAAGGCCCTACAGGCTCTCTGCCGGCAATACGGCCTCAAGCTCATTGAGGACTGCGCGCAATCCTTTGGTGCCGACTTCGAAGGGCGCCAGACCGGTACCTTTGGCGAATTTGGCTGTTTTTCCTTCTTCCCCAGCAAAAATCTGGGCGGATTCGGCGACGGCGGGCTCATCACTACCGATAACGACGAACTGGCTGACAACGTCCGCACGCTGAGAAATCATGGCAGCCGCCAGCAGTACGTTCACTCGGTTCTCGGTTTCAACTCGCGTCTGGATGAGATGCAGGCCGTGATCCTGCGGGTGAAGCTCAAACATATCGATGAGTTCAACCGGCGACGGCGGGAAAACGCCTTATACTACAATGAAAAGCTCCGCCATCCCGGGATTCAGACCCCTGTGGAGCGGGAGGGCCTTAAGCACATCTACCATCAATACACCATCGTGACGGACCAACGGGACGGTATTCAAAAAGCCCTGCGGGAGGCTGGGATTGCCTCCGCCGTATACTATCCTATCCCCTTGCATCGTCAGGAGGTCTATCGCCGGGATTATGCCGATGTCTCTCTCCCCGTCGCGGAGGGGATTGCGAAAAAAGTTCTTTCCCTTCCTATATTTCCCGAACTTCGGAAGGACCAGATTGACGAGATTTGCGACGTTCTCCTCGCATCTCTCTAGACTGAACTCATGGAACCTAAGCTGTCAGGGAAACGCAAAGCTCTTATCGTGACCGGTGAGGATTCGGGGGATCTGCATGGTGCCAACCTGATTGAGGCCAGCCGGCGACTCGACCAGGACCTCGAGTATTTTGGCGTCGGTGGGAAACGGATGGCTGCGGCCGGTTGTGAAATCGTCCTTCCCAGCAGCCAACTGGCCGTGGTCGGGTTCGTGGAAGTTTTCCGCCACCTGCCGACCATCTGGAAGGCTTTTCGGGGAATAAAAAAGATAATCGAGGGACAGCAAGCGCCTGCGCTTTTGATATTGATTGACTTCCCGGAATTCAACCTGCGCCTTGCCAAAGTGGCAAAAAAAGCCGGAATCCCGGTCCTCTATTATGTCAGCCCTCAGGTCTGGGCCTGGCGCCGGGGAAGAATCCGGAAAATTTCCCGAATCGTCGATAAACTTGCCGTTATCCTCCCTTTTGAAGAAGAACTTTACAAGCCTTACGGTCTGGATGTCGAATATGTCGGCAACCCGCTGGTCGACGATTTCAGGCTTGTCCGGGACCGTGAGGAGTTCCGGCGCGCCTACGGTATCGAGACCGAAGCTCCAGTCGTCGGCCTTTTCCCCGGAAGCCGGCGGAGTGAACTCCGGCATATGCTTGGAACCATCGTAAAAACGGCCGGCCAAATTCGGGCCGAGAAGCCCGAATGCCGCTTTTTGCTCCCCGTTGCGCCTTCCCTTGAAGGGGTCGATATGGCTGATTATGGCTGCCGTGAGGATTTGCCCCTGACGTTTGTCAGGGGCGAGAATATCTACGACGTCGCCAACGCCTGCGACGCTGTGATTTGCGTGTCCGGAACGGTGACCCTGCAGGTCGCCCTGACCGGTACTCCCATGGTAATCATTTACAAGCTTTCCCCTCTCACCTATTGGCTCGGGCGGCTGCTGATCCGGGTGCCGTTCATCGGTCTGGCCAATATTGTCGCGGGCAAAAAGGTTGCCCGTGAGTTTATCCAGGAGATGGCCAGTCCCGGAAACATCGCCTCCGAAATTTTACGTATGTTGAATGACCGGGCCTATAACCGCAGGATCCGGGAAGCCATGGGCGAGGTGAGAGAGAACCTTGGGGAAGGGGGCTGTTCAGAGCGCGTGGCCGGAATGGTTTTGAAGCTGGCTTCCGCCAAATAAAGACAGGTTGTATGGAAAAATCTCCCGTTGACGTTTATAAACGCCTATTGATCTACTCCAAGCCGTATGTCTGGCGCATTCTCCTGGCCATGGGGGCCTCTATCCTGGTGGCCGGTATGGACGTTGCCGTGGCCAAGCTTGTCCAGCCGCTGGTTGACAAGGTCATAGCCGCACAGAACTGGTCGCTTGTGAACTTTGTGCCGATTGTCATTATCGGTATTTCCGCGGTTAAAGGCGCCTGCGGTTTTTTACAGGAATATTTTATCAAAACCTCCGGACAACTGGTCGTTCAGGATGTGCGGAATGATCTTTATTCCCATACCATCGGGCTTTCCATGGGGTTTTTCACAAACGTTCCTGCAGGCACCCTGATATCACGCATTGTCAGCGATGTGGGGATTATGCAACGGTCTGCGGCCATGGTTCTGGTCACCGGCCTGAGGGAAAGTTTCACCTTGGTGGGTTTGACCTGCCTGGCCTTTTATAATGACTGGCGGCTCGCCTCGCTGGCGTTTATGGTGCTGCCTGTCGCTGTCGTTCCCGGTTCCTACATCGGTCGAAAAATAAAAACCTATACGCGCAGAGGGCAGGAGGAGATGGGGGGGCTGACGTCCGTTCTGCAGGAAACCTTTGCCGGGGTCAAAGTCATTAAATCGTTTGGAACCGAAGGCCTGGAAAAAGAAAAATTCAGGAAAAAGAATCTTGATTTTTATCGTTTTATCCGCAAGGTTCTCAAGTACGATTCGGCGACGTCGCCCGTTGTCGAAATACTATCATCTTTCGGCATTGCCGCTGTTTTCTGGTTTGGTATCCAGCGCGTTCTGGAAGGTGCGATAACCCAGGGGGAACTCTTCTCTTTTGGCGCTGCGATTGTTATGATGTACAGTCCCGTCAAGCGTCTGACCAAGGTTTTCAACAGTATTCAGCAATCCCTTGCAGCTGCGGAGAGGGTTTTTGAAATCATGGATGAGGAACCGGCTGTTTTTGATTGTCCGAGTCCGATTACCCTCGAAAATATCCAGGGAAAGGTTGAACTAAAGAACGTTTCCTTCTCCTATGGCGCCAAAAAGGTCCTGACAAATTTCAATGTGACGGCGCAACCCGGTGAGATAGTGGCCCTGGTCGGACCGAGTGGCGCAGGGAAGACAACGGTGGCCGGCCTGCTGACCAGATTTTATAATCTTCAGGAAGGCTCCATTTGTATTGATGGTATCGACATTACCAAAATCGGTTTGGAGAGCCTGAAAAAAAATATTGCCATTGTGGACCAGGAATCATTCCTTTTTAACGACACTGTTTTAAACAATATCCGTTACGGTAAACCGAAGGCAACCCGCGAGGAGGTGGTGGAGGCTGCAATCCTGGCCTATGCGGATGAATTCATCAGAGAACTTCCCAAGGCTTATGAGGAAGTAATAGGGGATCGCGGCGTTCGTCTGTCAGGAGGCCAGCGGCAGAGAATCTGTATTGCCCGGGCCATCCTGGTTGACGCCCCTATCCTGGTGCTGGACGAGGCGACCAGCGCCCTGGATACGGAAAGCGAAACCATTGTCCAGAAAGCGCTCTACAACCTTATGCAGAATCGGACCACCTTCGTCATTGCCCATCGGCTGAGTACCATATTGAATGCCCATAAAATTGTTGTCATGGAGGATGGCCAGGTCAGGGAAGTTGGTACACATGAGGAACTTCTGAAAAAAAACGGGCTTTACGCCAAGCTTTACGACATGCAGTTTAAGTCGTAAAATGTTCAGGAAATTTCCGTTTTCCCTTTTTTACGGTGGTTTATTCAATCCCTGAGCCGCATTTATCCAGAGGACCGGTTCTTGGATGGTTTCCCCGCGTGACTCGAAAAAGCTTTGAGCGAAAACGAGTTTAGGCGAATGAATTATTGAGAGACTATGGTTTACATCCTCTATGATGTTTTCCTGGCCTTATCCGGGCTGATCCTGATCCCTTATTTTTGCTGGCGGGGTTTCAGAAGAGGCCGTGTCCGCAAGGGCATTCGCGAAAGGTTTGGTTTTTATCCGGCCGCGCAACTGGCGATCATCAGGGGGCGACAAACGATTTGGATTCATGCTGTCTCGGTTGGTGAAACGCGAGCTGCCATCCCCTTGGTCAAGGCCTTGAGGCAGGAATATCCCGATGCTTGTCTGCTGGTTACGACCGTTACCGAAACCGGACAGGAAGTGGCCAGAAAGATCAAGGAGGCGGATCTCTGCCTTTATTTCCCTTTTGACCTTTCCTGGATTGTACGTCGGGCCCTGGCTATTCTGAAACCGGCAGCCATCATCATCGTTGAAACCGAAATCTGGCCCAACCTTGTACGTCTGGCCAGCGATGCCGACATCCCCCTGCTGTTGGTAAACGGGCGCCTTTCGGACCGCTCTTTCCCGCGCTATAAAGCCGCCAAGTTTTTTATCCAGGGAATCCTGGCAAAGTTTTCCGCCTTCTGCATGCAGACCGGCCTTGATGGTCAGAGGGTTCTGAGGATCGGTGCCCCGCGGGACCGGGTGACGGTTACCGGCAACTTGAAGTTCGACTCCAAAATCGTGGAATTCAGCCGGGAGGAAATCGAGCAGATTCGCCTGGACCTGAAAGTGCCGGTCGGAGCCCCGGTTCTGGTGGCCGGGAGTACTCACGAAGGGGAGGAGGAGGATCTGATCCGGATTTATATCCGTCTACTTGAGGAATGGTCTGATCTGATTTTTATTCTCGTCCCCCGGCACCCGGGGCGTTGCGGCAGTGTCGGTGAAAAGATTGCTTCCTATGGGCTTCCCCATATTCGTCGAACCGGGATCGGCTCGCGCAAGAAAGAGCTGCGGGGGGGGGAGATCCTGCTCGTCGATACCATGGGAGAGATGCTGAAGGTCTATGCCCTGGCTGATATCGTTTTCGTCGGTGGCAGCCTGGTCCCCATCGGCGGGCACAATATTCTGGAAGGGTCGATGCTCAAGAAGCCCGTCGTTTTCGGGCCATTTATGAATAACTTCAAGGAAATTTCCAACCTTCTTCAAAAGGCCGAGGGGGGCATCTGTGTTGAGGACAGGGAGGAACTGTTCCATTGCCTGGACAGGCTCCTCCGTGAGCCTGAACATCGCAAGACGATCGGGCAGAACGGATTTTCACTTCTCGAAAAAAACAAGGGCGCAACGGAAAAGACGCTGGACATCGTGAAAACCTTTTTGAGGCCTTGACATGAGGCCTTTTTACCGGTTTTTCAAGAGAATTTCCAGCCAGGGTCCGGAGCGCCTGCCGGAACAGGTTCTGTTCTCGGTTTTGGTGTTTTGTAGCTTCTTTTTTGGCCTTGCCGTTTTAGTTCGCAGCCTCCTTTACCGTTTTAAAATCCTTCCTTCATATCAGGCCGGGGTTCCCGTGATATCCGTCGGTAACCTTACTGCCGGGGGCACCGGCAAGACCCCGGTGGTCGATCATCTCTCCCGGATTTTTCAAGCCCGTGGCAAAAAAACCGCTGTCGTCAGCCGCGGCTACGGCCGGGAGGACAGACAGGCCTTGCAGCTTGTCTGCGCCGGTGAAGGGCCGCTCATCCCTCCCGAGTTGGCCGGTGATGAACCTTTTCTCCTCGCCAGGCGCAATCCCTCCCTGGTGGTGGTTGCCGCCGTGAAGCGCAGCCGGGGGGTGGAGGCCGCAGTCAAGGAACACCATGCAGAGGTTATCATTCTTGATGACGGTTTTCAGCATCTGGCAGTTCAACGGGACCTCAATATCGTCCTGCTGGATGCCTTGCGTCCTTTCGGCAATGGCAGGGTGCTGCCGGCCGGGCCCTTGCGGGAGTTCCCTTCGGCCCTAAAACGGGGAGACCTGTTTATTCTGACCCGGGCTACTGAAAACGGCTTGCCCGACTTAAAATTACCCGGTGACCGGCTCAGCTGTCGCCATGTCATTTCAAACTCCTTTTATTCTCTTGGCGGAGCTGCGGTTGAGCTTGCTTCCCTGAAAACCTTGCGGGGTGGAGCTTTTGCAGGAATTGCCAACCCTGAACGGTTTTTTTCCGACCTTGCCAGCGCCGGTTTGAATATTGTGAAAACCCTGGCTTTCCATGACCATGTCAAATATGGCAAAATGGAAAAAAACCGCCTGGCCGAACTTGGGCAGGGCGTCGATTATCTTGTCACCACGGAAAAGGATGCCGTCAAACTCCGGCAGGGAGATTTGCCGACAGTTTGCTATGCCGCGCCCCTGGAACTTGAGTTTTCGGAGCCAGGGAAGCTCGATGCTGTGCTTGATGGTTTGCTTTGAGGTCGACCCTGTCGCTGGGTTGCCGGGCTTGCCTGTGGATGAGACTTGAAATTGACATTAACCGGTCCAGTGAAGGCAGCGGCCGCCGCAACCAATTTTTATTTTGAAAAGACTTGACCCCTCCAAAATCGAGAATCTCATGATCCGCTCCACCAACTGGATTGGTGATGCGGTAATGACCACCTCCGCCCTTGGCGCGGTCAGGAAATTTTTCCCAAACTCCAGAATAACCCTGGTTGCCAATCCGGTTGTCGCGGAACTCTTTCTGGAGCATCCTTATTGCGACCGGGTGCTGGTCTTCGACAAAAAAGGCGAACACCGAGGACCATTGGGATTTTTGCGTTTCAGCAACGCTGTTCGAAAACAGCACTTCGATCTTGCCATTCTTTTTCAGAATGCCATTGAAGCCGCTATAATGGCGTTTCTTGCCGCCATTCCACGGCGGGCAGGCTATGCTTCCGACGGCCGTGGTTTTCTTCTGACCCATACCGTGCCCCTGCGCGCTGAAGACAAGCTTCTTCACCATACGGATTATTACCTGGAAATGGTTCGGAAACTCGGCATGGCGGCTGAAAAAACACCGCTCAAACTCCATTGTACCGATCCTGAGAAGCAATGGGCCGAAGGGGTCCTGGGTCCGAGAAGATGGGTGGCCGTTAATCCCGGAGCTGCCTACGGAGAGGCCAAACGCTGGCTTCCCGACCGTTTTGCCCGGGTTGCGGATGTATTGGAGAAAGAATTCGGCGTCGGGATTCTTTTGACCGGCGGTCCCAACGAAATCCGGGTTGGTCTCGATATCGAGGCGGCCATGGCCAAAAAACCTCTGAATATGATCGGCAAAACCACGGTCCGGCAACTCATGGCTCTCCTTTCCCGTTGTGTTCTGGTTGTTACCAACGATTCGGGCCCCATGCATATCGCGGCCGCTTTCGGCGTGCCCATTGTGGCGGTTTTCGGCCCTACCGACCATACCACGACCTCGCCTCTGGCCGACAGCGCTCTGATTGTCAGGAAGGACTTTCCCTGTTCTCCCTGCCTGTTGAGGGAGTGCCCGCACGACCATGGCTGTATGGAGGCGGTCATGGCCGAGGATGTTCTGGAGCCTGCGCGATCCCTGCTGAAACGTAGCCTATGAATATTCTCATAGTAAAGATCAGTTCCCTCGGCGATATCATTCATGCGCTTCCAGCTGCCGTTTATCTCAAGAAAGCCCATCCTCAATGGAAAATTCACTGGCTTGCCGAGGAGGCATTTGCGGAGGTCCTGAAGCCGCTCCCCTGGATTGACCGGGTGCTGTCCCTGAATATGCGCCAGCTTCGGAAGGAAAAAACACTTCGCGAGATAAGGAAATTGTGGCGGACTATCCGGGACATACGCGCTGGGGGTTACGATTATGTCCTTGATCTTCAGGGGAATACCAAAAGTGGTTTTTTCACGCTGGTCTCGGGAGCGGGACAGCGCTTCGGTTTTGCCCGGAATGGGGTCAGGGAATGGCCCAATCTTCTTGCCACCAATCGCAAGGTTGCTCTGTCCGAAAAGGACCACCACATTTCCGACCGAGCACTGGCAGTTGCCAGCTCGGTTTTGGCTGACCGGCCAAGGGAGTTTTCAGAGGAGGGATATCTTCAGGCTCCAGACGATTCAATGGTCAGGGTTGACGAGTGGCTGGCTGAGAACAATCCTGAAAAAAAGAACATTATCGTCTGTCACACCGGCACAACCTGGAAAACAAAACTTTGGCCACAGGACTGTTGGGAGGACTTGCTCCGCTGGATGAGCCTTAAGGGCCGCTATCTTCCTCTCCTGACCTGGGGCAATATCGAGGAAAGAAAAACGGCAGAAAACATTATGACCAGGATGGACGGCCGCGTACTCCTTTGGCCGGGGGGGGATCTCGGGGACTTGATGGCTCTCTTGTCGAAGGCGGATCTGGTGCTGGGAAGTGACACTGGTCCCGTCCACATGGCTGCCGCTTTGGGCACCCCCACGGTTTCTTTTTACAGGGTTACCGACGCCGCCCGGAACGGGCCCCGGGGGGCCAGGCACATTTGTCTTCAGGCTCCATGGGAATGCTCCCCGTGTCTTTTAAAGGAGTGCCCGAGGGATGAGGAGTGTGGGCACAGTATTGATGTGAAAGACGTACAGGCGGCAGTCGAAAAGCTTTTGCAACAGGATGAATAATCGGTCTGTAACAGCATGCGGCAATTGGTAAATTTCAAACCTTTATGGTGGAGGGAATTAAGGTGCATCGGCGACGGTGCTTCCTTGTTGCGAACTTGCGGCCTCTCCAATTTCGACGATTTCATGGATCTGGCCGGGGGGGAGCACGTCTGCCACAAACGGGGCCGCTCGGTTTACAGGTTTAATAAGGGGGGGCGGACCTTCTACCTGAAGCGCAACCGTTTGCACCTCGCGGAATTTTTGAAAGGTCTTTTGCGGTTGCGTCTTCCGCCACGCAGTGCTTTGAAAGAATGGGAAAACATCCAGGCTGTAAGTGCCGCGGGCATTCCTACGGTTACCCCTGTAATAATGGGCGAGGAGCTGGTCTGCGGCCTGGAAAAAGCCTCCTTCACCCTGACCGAGGCACTTTACGATGCGGAGCCCTTAGAGGAGGTCTTCCGCCGTGAGTTTGGCGGGGGCTTGTCCCCCTTGCTGCGCCGGCAAAAGCGCACCCTGGTCCGGCGGGTGGCTGAAATTGTCCGGCGCCTGCACGACAGAGGCATGTATCATCAGGATCTTTACCTGGGACACTTCTATCTGGGTTCGGATGCCACCCTCTATCTAATCGATCTTCAGCGTGTGGGACGCCGTGGCAAGATCCCTCAACGTTATCTCATAAAGGACCTGGCCCAACTGGCTTATTCCGGACAAGTAACGTCGGGAGTCTCCCGCACGGATCAGATGCGGTTTTTTCATGCCTACGCGCAGGTTGAACGTTTGGGGCAAGCGGAAAAAGCGGTGCTGCGCAGGGTGCTGGGCAGGTGCCGTCGGATTGCCCGCCACACGGTCAAACTGCTTCACAGGCGTCGCCGGCGGGGAGAAGTTTCGTGATTGATCTCTCCGCGGTAATCGTCAATTGGAATACCCGGGATCTGTTGCGGGATTGCCTGGCTTCCCTCGCGGAGGAACTCACCCCGCTCGCTCACGAGATTTTCGTCGTTGACAACGGTTCCAGTGACGGCAGCATGGTTATGGTCAGGAAGGAATTTCCTGCAGTCGAGGTCATTGAGAACGGCTGCAATCTCGGTTTCGCCCGGGCCAACAATATCGCTTTGCAAAGGGCGCGCGGCCGTTTCTGGCTGCTGCTTAATTCCGATACCAGAGTTAAGCCGGGGGCTATCATGGGGTTGCTGGGAACCATGGAGGATGATCCGGAGATTGGTGTGGCCGGCCTGCAATTGCTCAACGGGGATGGTTCGCTGCAGAATTCCGTCTCCAACGCGCCTTCTCTGCTTACAGAGCTCGGCAACAAGCATCTATTGCGGTTCCTGTGGCCGTCACGCTATCCCGGAAAAGAGCATCCCGGCAACCGTCCGGTGGAGGTTGAATCGGTCATCGGAGCCTGCATGTTGGTGCGTGCCTCGGCAGCCGCCGCGGTTGGCCTTCTGGATGAGGATTACTTCTTCTTTCTGGAGGAGACCGACTGGTGCGTGCGGATGTATCGGGGTGGCTGGAAAGTGGTCTACGACCCCCGTTTTTTCGTCTACCATCTGCAGGGAAGCAGCGCCGGGAAGGCCAATGTGCGGGCCCGTATCGAATACTGGCGGTCACGCTATACCTTTTTCAGGAAACACCATGGACCGGTTGTCCGGGCCATGGTGCGTGCCGGATTGCTGGTGCGGCTCACGGTCAATTTGCTGGCCATGGCCCTGGGGAATCTTCTCACTTTTTTTTCCCGCCCGCGGCTGCGGGATAAACTGCTGGTCTATCTGGGAATTCTTCTCTGGCACTTGCGGGGGTGCCCCGCTGACGGAGGGCTTGAACATTAACCTGGGTTTCCCAAGCCTAAAAAACTTTCGTTATTTGCAACTGTTCATCTCGGTAGGGGACGGGCTTGTACCGCTCATTCCAAGGGCCGCATGAAGCCGTCCAAGGGGCTTGACTGTCGCCGTCCGGACGCCAGATGCCCTTGGCATGGACGTTCCAAGCCCATCATGCTGAATAATTACCGTTATTTATGACTTATTAATGGAGAAGGTGACCGACCATGGGAAATGGCGCGAGGGCCGGCCGGCAGGTTGCCGGGGGCGTGAGGCCCAAGGCTCGATGCAGTATTCATGAGACGATTCTGGACTGGTTTGAACAACAGGAAAAGGGCGCGGTTTTGGATGCTCCCGCCGGTTTTGGCCATTTAAGCATGAAGCTTAAGGGGATGGGATTTGATGTCACCTGCGGGGAGATCAATCCGGAAATTTTTGCCGTGCCGGACATGAAATGCATCTATACCGACCTGAACAGGAGGATTGATGCGCAGGACAGCTCATTTGACTACGTAGCCTGTGTGGACGGCCTCGAACATATGACGGACCCCTATCAGGCCGTGGCAGAGTTTTCGCGAGTTCTCAAGGCAGGCGGCACAGGTGTATTTTCCATTCCAAACTATTCGAATTTCGAAAGAAGATTCAAGTTTTTTTTAAACGGTTATTTCACCAAGCCGATCGCTATGGAGGGCTATGAAAGAGCCGGGCGCAACCTGTTCGACTTTCATAATTCCATTCTTACCATAACCGTTTTGGAGTTTATTTTTAAGATCAACGGATTTGAGACCGTTGAGATCATCAATAATGATGTGAAAAAGAAGCAGTTCGTTTTTTTTCCGTTGTTTTTTCTCCTGAGACTTATCAATATGTTCCGTGCGCCGGCTGGTCGGAAAAAACATCGTACCGATCTGACCCTTCATCCGAAGGTTTTAATGGGTGGAAACAATCTGATATTCATCCTCAGGAAAAACCGAGATAAGCGATGGTCTGGGAAGGGCCGGATATCTCGTGACCTGAAGAACGGTTAGCCCTCCAGTGGTTAATCGGTACCGGAAGAGCACGTGATTTCAGCTTCATTCCGAATTTTTTTAATTTGACCGGCATAAAAAAATACTGGAATTATCCGTGATTAACCCTAGGATGCCGGATTTTAAAAGATGAAAAAATGAAGGTTCTTTTTCTTGTCCCTCGCCTTGACAAGGCCAGTACGAGGTACCGGGTTCTCCAGTATTTTCCGGCCTTGGACGAGAGCGGGATTGACCATGAAGTTGTACCGCTTTCCTTGCAGGCGCGTAGACGGGTGGGTTTGCACAGGCAAATCCGGAGTGCCGATGTCGTCTTCGTGCAAAAAAAACTTTTTTCCCTGCCGGAACTCCTTTGGGTTCGTCTGGCGGCCAGGCGTCTGATATATGATTTCGATGACGCGGTGATGTTCAAAAACAAGCCCACCGGCCCCTTTCAGCAAGCCCGCCAGATGAAAAGGTTTGAGAACACGGTCAGGCGGGCCGATCTGGTTCTCGCCGGAAATCGTTATCTCCAGGAACAGGCCCGGACCTATAACCGGGATATCAGGGTGCTGCCCACGGTCCTCGACATGGACCGGTATGTGGAGCGGCCTGACGGGTTCAAAACTGATCAGTCCGTGACCCTGGGCTGGATCGGCAGCAAGGGGACCTTACAGTACCTGCGGGAAATCGGCCCCGCCCTGGAGGTCCTGGGACTGCGCTGGCCCGGTCTGAAACTGAAGATCGTCGCTGACGATTTCATCGATCTCCAGCACCTTGAAGTGATCAAAAAACCGTGGCGGGTTGATGAGGAAATCGCCGACCTGCATTCTTTCGATATCGGCTTGATGCCCCTTGCCGACGATGTCTGGACGCGTGGCAAGTGCGGTTTTAAACTTCTTCAGTGCATGGCGGTCGGCTTGCCGGTGGTCTGTTCGCCGGTGGGGGTAAACGTAGAGATGGTTTCCAGTGGGCAGGAGGGTTTTCTGGCCACAAGCCACCAGGAATGGGTGGCCGGACTGGATGCTCTGATCGCCGATGCCGGTTTGCGGCGGACTATGGGTCGACAGGCCCGGGAGGCTGTTCTGAAAGGGTACTCCCTTGCGGCCAAAGCCCCTCTCTTTATTTCTTATCTAAAAGGCGCAGGCGGTCCTGAAAAAAATGAAGATTGCCCTGGTTAACAAGACGTTTTCTCTTTCACACGGAGGGGGCGAGCGCTTTTCGGTGAATCTGGCCAAGGCCATGTGCCGGCAAGGCCATGAGGTCCACGTTTTTGCCCAACAGGTCGAGAATCTTCCAGAGGAGATTACTTTTCATCGGGTCCCGTGCGCTCGAAAACCCTCCTTTCTGAGGGTTCTTTCTTTTGCCAAAAGGGTGCGGGACATGCTGGCCGGCGAAACCTTCGACATTGTCTACGGGCTGACCCAGATTTTCCCCCAGGACCTGCATCGCATGGGAGGAGGCATTCACCGCCACTGGATGCAGGTTCGTTTTCCTTTCGCCCCCTGGCGGTGGCTGAACTATCTGGTGAATCCAACCCACCTGGCCAACCTTTATCTTGAATTCCGCATTTATCAAAGCGGAAATTTCCGGCGTATCGTAACGAATTCCGAGCTTTGCAAGCGGCACGCACAGGACTATTATGGAATCCCTCCGGAGCGGATTGCCGTCATCTACAATGGCGTGGATCATGCGGCATTCAACCCCGAAAAAGCCGCCGCCTGCCGGGAAAAGATACGCAAGGAAGTTGGCCTGAAGCGGGACGATGTGGCGATTCTCTTTGTGGCCAGCAACTGGAAACGCAAGGGATTGGAAGTGCTTCTGGAGGCCGTCGCCGCCTTGGGAAACAAGGGACGTTTTTTCCATGTGGTTGTTGTCGGGCGGGGAAATCCTCAGCCCTTTCGCAGCTTGAGCGTTCGTTTAGAGCTTGAGTCCCGTGTCCATTTTTGCGGACCTTGCCAAGATGTGGGCAAATATTATGGAGCCGGAGATCTTCTTGTGCTGCCCACTTTGTACGACCCCTTTGCCAATGTTTGTCTTGAGGGTATGGCCTGCGGGTTGCCGGTGGTCACCAGCGCTGCCAACGGCGCAGCGGAAATTATCAGGCCGGGAGAAAACGGTTTTGTGCAGCAGGACCCAAACAGTGCCCGGGAGTTGAGCCTTCTGCTTGTGCCTTTTCTGGCCGGGGATCAACGAAGAAAAATGGGATGGGTGGCCCGGCAGACTGCCATGGAGTTTACCACCGAAAGAAACATGGCCGAAACCGTAGAGGTTTGCCGTCAGGTGCTGGAGGAAAAAAGAGCATGAAGGCAGGGCAAATTCCCCTGGAGGGAATTGAGTGGCAATTTGTCTCCCCGCAGGGCCATGTGGTCCTGGCTGAAATGGCCGGGAACCGACTTTCGGGAGAAGTGGTCAGGGCCATGGCCAAACGCCGGGTGGTGCGGGGAAGGGGCGTTTACGCCAAGGAGGTCCGTTATCCGGGTTGGGCCGCCTTTCTGAAAACTTTTTCCGGTGGGACGGCCTGTAAAGAAGGTCGAATCTCTTTAGCACTGTCTGAATCCGGGATTGCCGTGCCCGAGGTCCTGGCCTTTGGCGTTGAGAAAAGGAACGGTTTGATTTTTCGGGATGTGTTGCTGACCCGGGAGGAAGCTCAAGGGAAAAGCCTGCTTGAGGTGATGCGCCGGCATTATCCAATGTTACCGATCCGGGAAAAATGTCACTTGGTTGAACAATTCGCCGCTTTCATAAAAAAACTTCACGATGCCGGTATTTTTCATTCCGACCTCCATATAGGCAATATCCTTTGGGTATCCCAGAGTGAGGGAGGACACCGCTTTGTTCTGCTGGATACGGATCGGGTCTCGATGAAAAATCGCCCGCTTTCCCACCGGGAGAGAATTGACAGCCTTGTCTTGCTGTTGAGCAATCTCTGGTTTTTGGTCAGCCGAAGCCAGCGCTTCAGGTTTTTGCGCTGCTACGGTGTGAGCCCGGGCAGGACGGGAAGGGTGTTTGTCGAGGAGCTTGCAGCCAAGGCTCTGCAGCATTCAAGTAAAATCTGGCACTGGAAGGCTCAGAGGTGTCTTTCCAATAACAGCAGGTTCGGTAGAAAAAAACGCAGCGGTTTTACAGTATTTTTTCTTAAAAAAGAAGGTATTGGGGATATTCTGGATGCTTTACTTGATGACCCGGATGGCCTCCTGGAAAGCGGTCGGATTTTAAAGGCCGGCAACACCGTCCGGGCGGCCAGGATCGAGTTGAACGGGAAGACCTATTTTCTCAAAAGGTTCAACTACAAAGGAACGATTTATCGCCTGAAAAATACCCTGCGACGTTCCCGGGCGGTACGGACGTGGCTGGTCTCCTGGCAGTTCCGGGTCAGAGGCCTGCCGGTCCCGGAGCCCCTGGTCTGCCTTGAGGAACGGCGCCTGGGTCTGCTGGGCCGCTCCTATCTGCTGTCCAGGTTTATTGAAGATTCGCTACCTCTGCCCATGGCCTGGGGACGTTCCGACCCTTCTGCCAGGCGGGACCTGCTCGGGCGCCTGGGGCTTCTTTTGGGGCGTTTGCATTATTTTGGAGGCCTGCATGGGGATCTGAAGTGGAACAACATTCTTGTCGGCGGCAAAGGGAGCTGGGGTCTCTATCTGACCGATTTCGACGGCAGTAGTATTATCGGTCAGGGAAAGCTGGCCGTAAAACGCAAAGACCTGGAACGTTTTTTTGTGGATATGGAGAAAATCCAGGTACCTGAGGCGGACAGGGCTTTTTTCTTCAAATGCTGGAAACGATGGTTTCCCTGAGTCTTGTGAGAGCTCGCTGCCAGGCGTAAATGGCCGGCGGGATCATGTTTTTGGGAAAAACCATGCAAAGGACTTTGTAAAAATAATCTTGGCTGGACGTTTTGCCACAAGACGTGCTAAGAACTACATTGATTTCGAAATAAGGGTCTTCCAAGTCCGGACTTTCCAATCAGGGTGCAGCGGAACATGGCAGAAATCGATGATTATTTCATTAAACTTCAACAAACCCTCCAGTTAACCCGCGACAAGCTTTCCGATGCTATCCCGGCTTTTGCCGACCTTATGGTCGCCTGTTTCAATGCCGGCAACAAAGTCCTGATCATGGGAAATGGGGGGTCAGCGGCGGATGCACAGCATTTTTCCGCCGAACTGGTGGGGCGTTTTCTCAAAGAGCGGAAAGGTTTGCCCGCTATTGCCCTGAACACCAACTCTTCTACCCTTACCGCTGTCGGCAATGATTATCATTTTGACAGGATTTTCAGCCGTCAGGTCGAAGCCCTTGCGGTATCAGGCGACCTCCTTGTCGGCATTTCCACCAGTGGCAATTCGCCGAATGTCATAAATGCTTTGGCCAAAGGACGTGAACTTGGGTGCGGGACGGTCGCTCTTACGGGTCGGGACGGGGGCGGAATGAGTGCTGTCAGCGATCTGAGCCTGATCGTTCCGGCTGACGAGACGCCTCACATTCAGGAAATCCATATTGTGATTATTCATCTCGTCTGCGGCCTGGTGGAAAACCGGCTGTTCGATTAAACATTGCCTGGGATAAAAAACGGCCTGATAACCTCAAGGGCTTTTCTTCCCTGTTTCAGACGACCACGGTACGCCAAATGAAAAAAAAATTCATTCCCATCCGACTGGACAAGGTACATACCTATCCCCTTGCATCCAGGGAGCACAAGGTCAAGGTCTCCGAAAATTTTGCCGCTTGCCTGGAGAATGTTTCGGACTTCAAGGGCTTTTTTGATTCAATGCCGAGGCTGCTGGCGGCGGATTCCCTGAGGGAGGTGGTTGCCGCAGTCTGCCGCGCCCGGGAAAGGGACAAGCCGGTAGTGCTGGCCATTGGTGGTCATGTTATCAAGTGCGGTCTTCAGCCGGTCCTCAGGACCCTTATCCGCCGAGGGGTTGTTACCGCAGTCGCCATGAACGGTTCGGCGGCGATTCATGACTTTGAAGTTTCCCTGACAGGCGGGACCTCGGAGGATGTAGCGGCGGTTCTCCACTCCGGTCATTTCGGTTTTGCCAAAGAGACGGGGGAGGGGATGAATCTCGCCCTCAAGGAAGGCCTGGAGCGAAACAGCGGCTATGGCGAGGCCATCGGCGATTTCATCATCCGGCAGGAACATCCCTATCGTGATTACAGCCTTCTGGCATGCTGCCGGGAAGCGGATATCCCGGCTACCGTCCACGTGGCTATCGGCACGGATATCATTCATCAGCATCCCTCGGCCGACGGCGCCGTAACCGGGGAAATGTCCTTCCGGGATTTTCGTCTCCTCGCTGCGGTAGTTGCGGAACTCGAAGGGGGTGTCTGGGTGAATATCGGTTCCGCTGTCATTATGCCCGAAGTGTTCCTCAAGGCGCTTTCCATCGCCCAGAATCTCGGCCACCAGGTCGAAAACTTCACTACCGCCAATTTTGATATGATCCGGCAATACCGGCCTTCGCAGAACGTGGTCCAGCGCCCGACCTCCCAGTCCGGAAAAGGCTATCATATTATCGGCCATCATGAGATCAACATCCCGCTTTTTGCCATGGCCGTTCTTCAGAACCTTGACAACTGCCCGACCTGAGCCGGTTATTAGAATTATGGAACATCAGAAGATTGAATCGTTTCTGAAACGTCTGCCGGAAGTCCAAATCCTGGTTGTCGGCGACCTGATGCTTGATGAATACCTGTGGGGGAAGACCGAGCGCATTTCACCCGAAGCTCCTGTCCAGGTCGTTGAAATTCTGCGCGAGGATCTGCGCCTTGGCGGTGCCGGCAATGTCATCAACAACCTTGTTGCCCTCGGCTGCCGGGTCCGGGTATTGAGCGTTCTCGGCAATGACTCCGACGGTCTGCGGTTGCAGTCCATGCTGGTTGAAAAACGCCTGGAAACCGGGGATATTTTTCTCGACGGCAAGCGCAAGACCAGCCGCAAAACCAGGATTCTGGCCAGCAACCAGCAGATGTTGCGTATTGACCGTGAGAGCCGCGAGGATATTTCCCCCGAACTTGAAAAGGAGGTCCTTGCCCGCTTTTCGGAACTGGCGGACGACTGTTCGGCAGTTCTGATTTCCGATTACAACAAGGGGCTCCTGACTGAGAGCCTGCTGGAAGGGATGATCCGTGTCGCGCGGGAGAAAAACATTCCCGTTTTGGTCGACCCCAAAGGCCCCGACTTCGGCAAATATTGTGGTGCAACCCTTCTTACCCCCAACCGGAAGGAAGCCTTGACGGCCGCCCGCTTCGAAGCTCTGAACGACGCAAACCTGAGGCTTGCCGGCCGGACCCTGGTCAAGACACTGGACCTCGAGGCCCTGGTGCTGACCCGCTCCGAAGAGGGCATGACCCTGTTTTTCAAGGACAGCGAGGTTGATCTTCCAACCCGGGCCAGGGAGGTTTTCGATGTTTCGGGCGCCGGAGACACAGTTCTGTCCCTTTTGGGTGCCGGGGTCGGCGCCGGACTGTCTTTGTTTGAAGCAGCCACCCTGGCCAATATCGCAGCCGGGGTCGTGGTCGGCAAAGTTGGCACCTCCACGGTCTATCCCGAGGAAATCCTTGAAGCTGCCAATCCCCAGGCCTGGGGTATGGATTCCAAAATTTGTTCGCTTGAACAGCTTAAAAAGCTGGTTGCGGAAAACCAGGCCCGAGGCAAAACCGTGGTTTTTACCAATGGCTGTTTTGATCTTCTTCACGTCGGCCACGTCAAATATCTGCAGCAGGCCCGGGGTTGCGGCGACCTGCTGGTTCTGGGCCTCAACTCCGACGCCTCAGTCAGACGTCTCAAGGGGAATAAGCGCCCTCTCATCAACGAGCATGAGCGGGCCCATGTCCTTGCGGCCTTAAGCTGCATCGACTTTATCACCATTTTTAACGAAGACACGCCGCGGACCCTCATCGTGGAGCTGCGGCCTGACATTCTGGTCAAGGGAGGTGACTATCTCCCTGAAGAGGTGGTCGGCAAGGACATCGTTGAAAGTTACGGTGGACAAGTGAAAATCATTCCATTTGTTGACGGCAAGTCCACCACCCTGCTGATCAACCGGATTCTCGAAAAGTATTGAGATGTTATTACAGGGGTAGAGCTGCTATTGGCTGCGGGAAAAAGACGTGCCGTGTTCCTTGACCGGGACGGCACTATCAACGTTGAGAAAAACTATCTGATCCGGCCGGAAGATCTGGAGCTTTTCACAGATGTGCCCGGGGCTTTGAAAAAGCTGAAAGGAGGGGGGTTTCTTCTCATCGTGGTCACCAACCAGTCGGGGGTGGCCCGGGGTTATTTCACCTTGACCGAGGTCGAGACGCTGCACCGGCATATCCAGAAGAAGTTGCATGAATTCGGTGCGGAAGTGGATCGATTTTATTTCTGTCCTCACCATCCCGACAAGGGTGCAGGAGAATTTCGCAAGCGCTGCGATTGTCGCAAGGGAGAGCCGGGCTTGCTCCTGAGGGCGGCTGCCGACTTTGGCATTGATCTGAAACGTTCCTTCATGATCGGTGACAAGCCTGCCGATATCGAGGCGGCTAACCGGGCGGGGTGCCGGCCCATTCTGGTAATGACCGGTTATGGCGCCGAAACGGCGCGAAAGCTGGAACCCGGTGTTGTGCCGGCCTTTGAGAACCTCAGTCAGGCCGCGGATTTCATTTTAACTTCCGGTTCCTGAACAGGTATTGAAATGTCCAACCAAAAAAGACCCTTTCGGGATGGAAAGGGTCTTTTTTGTGGCGGTTTTTGGGAAACTGGGAACCGTTGTGATGGTTAATGACCCAACTCCCAGTGGAGATTATCCACGGCATCCACAACCATGCCGGTGCCGGTGGCGAGAAGCAGGATATCCTGTGCTACCCGCACGAAACGATGGTGTGAAGGGGCCGGACCCAGCTGCACGACGAGGCTGGGCGGTAAATTGTAATAAACAACCTCCCGTGGCAACGGTCTGCCGATCACCCAATTTTTTGTCTGCCCGTACGGAGCACAATGGTTATGTTTTTTGGCCCACCCTGGAGGGCAATGGCCCCTGCGGTATTGGTCCGTGTAATAGTTGTGAATGACAACCCGGTGCTGGTCGGTGAAAAAATGGCGTCTCCCCTGGCCGGACCTCTCCCCGGGATGATAATCCCTGTGGCCATGATCCCGCTCGCCTTCGTAGCGGTTGTGGGCCACCTGCTGCGGGTGGTTGCTTCCGTGGTAGCCCTCGGTCCAGGAGCGGTTGCCTGCCAGCGCCGGGCTGGCGGCCATTATGGCGGTGAAAATAAAGGTCAGGCTTAAACTTGTCCGGGGATTAAAATTTTTCATGGCTTCCCTCCCACTTTAAAATTGGTGATTTATCTTAAAAATGTGAGAGAGATGGTTTTTGGTTACACAAAAAATGTATCCGAATTTTAGGTGAGTTGGCCGGTCTGGCGCAGGGCTTCGTAGAGAACGATGGCTGCTGATGATGAAAGGTTGAGGCTCCGGACATGGTCGGTTGCCATTGGAATGCGGATGGCAAAATCCGGATTTTCCTTCAGAAGGGGCTCCGGGAGGCCCAGGGTTTCCTTGCCGAAGACCAGAAAATCGCCCTTTTCGAATTGGGCAGTGGTGTAGGGCCGCGTCGCCTTTTTGGAAAGAAACCAATAACGGTTATGTGAAAATGCTTTCTGGAGCTCGCCAAAAGAATTCCAGCGGCGAAGGGAAACCCATTGCCAGTAATCGAGTCCGGCCCGTTTGAGGTGTTTGTCCTCAATTGAAAAACCGAGGGGACCGACCAGATGCAGGGGAGTACCGGTTGCGGCGCAAAGGCGGGCGATGTTGCCGGTGTTGGGAGGGATTTCCGGTTCGATGAGAACGATATTAAAAGGAACGTTTGCTTGGGACTCGGACATGAGTGGAGATTCTTTTCAAACCCTGGGGTAGCAGATCAGCAGATCAGAATAAGGCGGCAAATTTAAAGCAAAAAATTAACAAAACCAAACTGGGGAAAAATTATAGCGCTTATTTGCCCCAAGGAAAATGATTTTTGCGGATTCCTCCATGGCCGATGGGAGGATGAAATTTGGGGGAAACAGCTTTGCGCTCTTTTTTTGTTGCATTGGGGCTCCTTTTTTGCTAAAAAATTCCATCACCGCGCCGAAGTGGCGGAACTGGTAGACGCGCTAGGTTCAGGGTCTAGTGGGCGTAGGCCCGTGGGAGTTCGAGTCTCCCCTTCGGCACCATAAAAGAAAAAACGCCGTAATCATTAGTGGTTACGGCGTTTTCTTTTATCTTGGTTGCGCATAGGTTGCGTCTAAGTCCGTTCTATCCAAGCGGTCTACAGCCGACCGGTTGCTGCTGGGGATTAAATGGCCATAGATGTCCACGGTTATCTGGATACTGGAGTGGCCCATCTGTTCCTTGACATAAGCCGGGCTTTCACCATTGCTGAGCAGTTGGCTGGCAAACGTGTGACGGATATCGTGGAATCGCATTCTTCGGATGCCGGATCTTTTAAGAATCCGGTTGAAAAGTCGTTGGGCCGTGTTCTGTTCCATGTGCCGACCATTCTGGTGAAAGACGATAGGACATGGCTCGCCTGCCCCTGACTTCAAAGAGTCCTTTTTCCTTCTTACGAAGAGTTGTTCCAAGCCTTTTTTTAAAGTCTGGGACATATCGACCCGACGCACCTTCCCCGTTTTTGTGGAACTTACCCGTTTCCGTTTATAAGAACGCGCAACCCGGATGAAGCGGCTGTTGAAATCGACATCTTCCCATTCCAAGGCAAGCAATTCTCCCAATCGCATCCCTGTCCTGAAAGCACACAAAAAGAACGGGTAGTGTTCTGGGAAAGCCTCTTTGCAGGTATTCAGGAAAAGCGTACTTTCCTGGGGATTCATCGGCTCTACGGTAATGCTTTTATTGACCTGCAAGTTCAACGATTTCATTAACCCGGAAACCGGATTCTGTTCAATGACTTCATCATCGAGAGCGAAGAGAAAAGGGCCGTTGATAACGTCCCTGACAAGACACACCGTTTTTCGCGAAAGGTTTCTGTCCAGAAGGGACAGGAGCAACGTTTTTAACGTGCTCCGTTTTATTCTGGTTATGCATTTTTCTCCCAGGACGGGGAGGACATAATCCCGCTGAATCTGATTGTAACGTTCATACGTCGCCGGACTCTTGGTGCCTCGGATATAATTAAGCCATTTCTCCGCATATTCGCGGTAAAATTTTTCAGGTCCAATGTCTAAGTTTAAATCTCCCAGGACAAGTTTGGCTTGCAGCGTGTCTACAATTTTTTTAGCCTGATTTTTATCCTTGCCGATATACTTTGACTTTCGTTTTCCTTTGTAATCGATTTGCGCAAACCATTTCCCTGAGCCTTTGGGTATTTCTCTTAATTTTACTGCCAATGGTCTATCACCTCCTTATTTAGATAGTGGCCAGGATTTCATTAACGAAATTTTCTATTTGATCATCTGATCGCTCATGTCGAAGAAGAAACTCATCCACCCACTCTTTCCGGAAAAGCAGCATTTTGTGGGATATCCGGAGATGGCGTAGTCCCTGTTTGAGCCATTTGCGGACGGTCCGGGAGCTGACGCCTGCATAAGAAGCAACTTCATCGGTTCTCATATATCCCTTTGAATTAATATTGAAATGGTCATTTTGGGTGCCGCTACCTGAAGTCGATTCATGTTTTTCTTCTGAAGACTTTCTTGAATTTGAAAGCCTTTCCCCCTGCTTACCTTTCATGTTGCCAATCCCTTCACTACATGTATTCATGCATTGCACCTGCTCCGTTCCGTACTATTACGAAAGGTTTTTTTTGTGCTGACCTTTTAGGTAATGGTGTTTTGTCGGCATGTTTTGAAGTAAGGGGGCGCATTTTTTTTATTTTTTTATCTCCGCAAGGGACAGGAACTTTCCCTGGCCGCCGATAATCACGTGGTCGAGCACCGTGATTCCCAGCAGCTCGCCGGCCTCCACCAGGCGGGCCTGCAGTTCCAGGTCCTCCCGGCTCGGCTCCGGGTTCCCTGAAGGGTGGTTGTGGACGAAGATAATGGCCGCCGCGCTCGAGAGCAGTGCGGACTTGAACAGATCGCGGGGGTGGACGAGGCTGGCGGTCAGGCTGCCGACCGAGACCTGGTCGAGGCAGAGGATCTCGTTCTTGGCATTGAGGTGCACCGCCCAGAAGGATTCCCGGGTTTCGTTCTCCAGAAACGAGAAAATCCCCGGCACATCCCAGGACCCGGCCACAGGGGCATTACCGCAGCAGGCCTCCCGGATGACGGAAGGGACGGACAGGCTTTTATAGACCGGGCGGATGACCTTGAGACGCCACTGCCGCAGCCGCTCCGGGGTTTTCTTAGGAAAGGACATAGCTACCTCCTTGAAAAAAGAACAGCACCGAGGCGATGGTTCCCGGTGCTGTCGTTGTTTGTTGTTGTTGGTTTCTTTTTTTTCAATCCCCCCAGGCCCAGTCGAGCAGTCTGCTGCCGTACTTGCAGGCGCCATAGGCGATCCCGGCACCCACGGCGGCCACGGCTGCAGCCACCCCGTAGGCAAGGGTTTTGGCCGGGTCGCCCTCGGCATGCATCAGGACCGTCCTGCCGACTTCCAGGGCCACCTCGATCACATCTTTGTCCTGGCTCATGCCGCTCTCCTGTTGCCGTGCGACACCAGCTCCAGGATTTCCCCGGCCACGCGCTGGATCTTGTAGGCGGCATCGGCGGAGAGGGCCGGGTGCTGGCTGGCCCGGGTGTAGGTCTGGATGATGTGGAACAGGGTCTGCCCCGCCTCGAAGGGCAAGGCCCAATTGACCGCTTCCTGCTCCTCTTCCGACAGTTGGAACTGGCGGTTGAAGCGGTTCAGGGTATCCACGGGGTCCTGCACCGGGCTTTCCAGAGAAAAGCTGAGCCGCTGCTGCTGGCGCAGGGCGCTGTCCGAGGCCTGGGTGACCAGCCGGGGCAGGTTGTCCAGAACCTTGGTGGAAATGTGCCGGTAGCTGCTGATGACGGTCTTCTCCCGGGAGATCAGGCCGTTGGTGCAGACCAGGCGCAGGATAAAGGCCGAGATGCTGAGACTGGCCAGGCCCACCTCGCTGTTGCCGATGGAAATGCCGGGCAGCATCCTGTCCCTGCCGTTGACTGAAAAGCCTCCCCGGGTATCGGGGATACTGAGAAACATGAAGCCCTCGTCGATCCGGGCCTGGACCTTGGTCGTTTCAAGGATGCCGAAGCCCTCCAGCTCCCTGGCGATGGTCAGATGATCCACGGGTACGTAGCGCGGGGTGAAGACGGCCCGTACCTCCCTTCCGTCGAAGCGGAAGAAGAGTTCCTCGTTCTTCTCGGCTTTCAGCCAGTGGTTGAGGTTGAAGGCCTGGACGTCCGCCGGGCAGCGCTGCAGGTAGGGAAAGGGGATGCCCAGGCGGCTGCTGATGGCGCGGGCGGCCGTACTTCTCAGGGGGTGCTTCTCCAGGCCGATGCGGACCGTGTCGAGGTCTTCGAAGACGATGTCCTGGACCGGGACCTTCTCGTCGTGACAGTGGCGGGAGGCGTCTTCCAGATGGTTAACGACCTCGCCAAAGGTGGTCAGGGGGTTATTGAACGGTTTCATAAACATACTCCTTTGCAGAAAGAAAAAACCCCGATCTATAGAACCGGGGCTGCGGGTTAATCGTGATGGTTGGAATTCAGGCTACCAGGCCCTGCAGGCGTCGGCGAAGGGACAGTCGGCGCACTGCCAGCCGGTAGAGGGGATGTAGACCTCCTGCTCGATGCCGTTCAGCACCGCCAGGGAGATACGGCTGAAGCGGGCCTGGTCAGCAAAGTTTCTCAGGGTAAGATAGCGCTCCAGCTTCGGGGTCTTGAGCTTGCGCAGCACGTCGAAGCGCCCCTGCAGGGGTTCGCCTGAAGCAAGAAAGCCGTTGTCGGTCAGAAGCAGGGCGTAGGCCGCAAGCTGCAGGTCACTGTCCACGGCCTCCTGGATGTAGGCGTTTTTCGAGGTCTTGTGGTCAACGGCCAGGAGGCTGCCGTTCCGGTCCCTGAGCAGCAGGTCGATCACGCCGACAAGATCGTAGTCGGTGACTAGGCCGTCGCTCTGCCGGAGACGGGCAGCGAGGGGCAACTCCACCGCCACCACCTCCATGCAGTAAAGGCCTTGGGGCGCTTCTTCGGCAAAGACCTTGAGCAGGGCCTCCCCCTGCAGGGACAGAGCTTCCAGGTCCGGGGCTTCCTTCTTAAAAATGATCTCCGCCTGGGCCTGGGCAGCGCCCTCTTCGAGGTGGCTGTGAAACAGCTCGCGGAGTACCTCCGGCTTCTCGGGATTGCCGGTGGTTTTCCAGATTTCGTAGTAGCGGGCCAGGGCAGCGTGGACGGCGGAGCCGAGAATCAGGGAAGAGCTTACCCGTTCCGGAGGCAGGGCCATGACGTATTGAAAATAGTATTTCAGGGAGCAGGTCAGGTAGGTGTTGATCTGGCTGAAGCTGATATGCAGGTTCTCCTTCAGGAGCCTGAGGGCTTGAGATCGGTTCATAAGGCACCCCCTAGGCGGCATGGCCGGGCTTGATCTCGCCGGAGAAGAGGGACTCGATCACCCTAGAAGCGTCGGAGCGGCTCAGGAACTCCACGACCCGGCCGTAGGCTTCCTGGCAGTGACGATTCAGTTCCTGGCGGCTGATGCCGTTCTCGAGGGTCAGCTTCTGGATAAGCTTCAGCTGCTTGCCGCTCAGGCGGGCTTTGTCCGAACCCGGGCTGGGCTTAAAGGAAGGCGGCAATGAACCGGGCTTTCTCTCCGTGCCGGGATCGGCCTGCGTACCCTCCGGTCTCGATTCGCCGTTGTAGAGGTATAGACCGACCCCCAAGAGCGTGGCGCATTTCTTCAGGGCATCGGTCGCTGCGGCCTTGAGGTCATCGGCGAGGCTGAGTATCTCCCCGGTCTGCTCGTTGCGGGTGATGCGGGAGCTGCCGAACTGGGTTCTGGAGACGCCTTCCACAGATAACTTTCCGAGCACGAAGACCTCGGAACTTTCTTCCAGGACCTGGTACTCGCTTACCTCGAAGCTCCATAAGCCTCCCAGAACCTCGTTCAACCGCTGAATCACGGCATGGCCTTCGAGATAGTCCAGTACCTGGCCGAAACTGCCTTCCCTCTGCTTCACCTGGGCGGGCGCGAAGGGGGCCGCCAGGGCTTTTTGCTGTTCTTCCGTCATGAATTTCCTCCTGTGTAAGGTCCTAAAAACGGCAAAGGGCGGTTTCCACCACGGAATCCACCCTTGCTGCCTTCTCTGTTTGTCAATTTCTTATAACAAAACAGGAGGTGTTTTTTTGAATCGGGACCTACGAACCAGGGAATAACCTGTGACTTCTACCTGGGGAAATCAGTCCTGGTTTTATCGGGCATGACGGTAAGCCGTTTTCCCGGCAGGGACGTAAAACCTGCGGCTCCGCTGTTCGATTTTTGAACCTGAGGGATCGAAAAAGGCCGTTGTAACATTTCACGCTGAAAAAGGAATATATTTCTGGAAGGGATATTTTTTTTGTTTTTTCAATAAAACGGAATTTATGCTTTTTTATCATAAGCAATTGAAAATATTACAAAATTCCGAAAATGGAAAAGGACTGAAGATTTTTTCTCTTATAAAAAATTTCTGATGGAAATATCCTGATTAAATCTGTTGTAACTTTGTAACAAGAGGTAATATTTTAAAAAAAGTAATTAAATAATAAGCATTTATATCTTCAGCAGATGTTACAACCGGTCTATTTTGACGGTGTAACAGGCTGTAACAAAGTGCTGTTTTTGTTACAGCGTTACAGCCTGTTACAAGTGGTTACAATTTCTTAAATCTCAAAAATTTTGCCAATATTGTTGTCCACAAGTACGGTTTCAGAAGGCGGATCCTCTTTAATCTCCTCCTGTTCAATATCATGAGACAGGACGTTTTTCAGGTGGTAGACTCTTTGGGGGCCCCAATCACCACACCGTATTACTGTAGAATGTCTTTTTTTGCTGCGGGGTTGAAGGATTCCTGCATCAGTCAACACCTGAATAAGAAGCTTCTGATTAAACCCTTTGCAGAATTCCGCCTTGAAAACCTCCGTAGTAACGTAATGGTTAACCGTTCCGTCATCATCTATTTCCCAGAAACCCATCTGATGTAATGGAATGTGCTGACGTTCATCCTTCCGGAGATGCAAAGCTAGGAAACGACTTTCGCCAAACTGTTCTATTAAAAGCCGGACATGTCGGAGAATTTTCTGCTCCTCTGAAGCCCCGACAGTTCCCCGGTCATCCAGCCACTGCGCGAACACCTGCCCCATGGCTTCCAGGGCATGGTTTTCGGGCCAGCCCGTGATATTCCACCTGGTGGCCAGTTCACCCGCAGCGGCCATCAGGGCGAAGTATTCTCCCACCCGGGAAACCTGGCCATTGCAGAATTGAGGAACAAACCTCTGACGGAACAGGTCCATGATTTCCTCGGCAAGCACAAAAACCTGGTTAAATCCCAATGACTGGATTGCCGCAATGAAGGCCGGAGCCGCCGTGCCGTAATACAAGGTTACATCACGGTTGATAGTGTCGGCCATCTTCGCTCCAGTATAGCCCTCCGGAAGTCGATGAAAAACTCCATGGGGAGTGGAACAGGGGATTTGGATATCGATAAACCTGACTTCCTGGCCTGCCCTGGGTTCTTCGCCGCCAGAACGCATCTTTTCGGCGAAGGTGATTTCTCCCGTCGAGCCGACGGTAAGATTCCAGCTCTTGGATGGACGGGAATCTCCGTTCCTATCCGAGCGAGTTTTCCCGTGCTCGTTGGCAGCCATGTAGGCGATTTTACCTAAGTTTTTCGCATCCACCTGGCCTATTTCATCCAGAGTCAGGCAGGCATGGTTGCCTGCTGCAGCCAGACCTTCCAAACCATTGTCCGTTGATCTCCATGTCTTTATACGTTTTGGCGATCCGAACAACGATCCCGCCAGCCGCAATGCGGTTGTCTTGCCGGTCGAGGAGTTTCCGACCAGATTGACGATAAACGTGTTCTTTCTTAGAATCGGCAGCAGAATGGCGGCCAGAGCCAGGCAAATAAAGAGGACGAGGTAGAGATTTCCCTCCGCTTTGGCCGCCATATGTTCTTTCCATTCCTCCAGGGTTCCTGAAGCATCGGTATCCAGTACCTGGAGCGATGGGCCGCCGTAGATCAGAGAGATGTCCGTTTCCGGGATATTCCCTGCCGGGGTCACGTAGGTTTCACCATTCCACCCAGGTTGTTCCACCTGAAGCTGTGAAATTTCCGGTTTGACCGAGCCCAGGTAGCGGGCCAGCATCTTTTGCGCTCTCTCGATGGGGGCCAGCACCAATCCGGCACCAAGGAGCCGTTCAACGGCTTTCCTGGCGTCCCCGGCCAGCTCGGCTCGGGGAATCTTGACTTGGGTAAAATCGTCTGTGTTCGTCACCTCAAGGATCAGGCAGTAGCCAAGCCCTTCCTCGTTCCGGCATTCGCCCAGGATCCTGAACGGGCTGGTAAGACGTGTCGTGGGCTGGTTGAATTCGTCAAGACGGTAAAGCCCGTCTTCGGCCAACAGGAATTCAGAACTCCTTAGCTCCAGACGCTTTTGCTTCACCAGGTTTTTCAGGTCTGGCAACTTCAGACCGGTTTTTTTAGCCATTTCTGGGAGTTGGAGGGCACATTCAAATTTTGAAAGGCTACTCAGATATTCCACAGCCTCTTCAATATTCACCGTGTCCGGCGCCTTTTTCTGGCTTTCGCGTTTGGCTATTTCCATATCGATTACTTTTCCAGGATCATGTTCATTCATAAAATCGGACCCTCCTTGACTTCAGGACAGAGATAAAGAAGCTGCTGGACCATTTCAGTTTCCTGACGAAGATGCCCCGGCATCCGGGATAACCGCGCAGGATTTTTACAGGCTGAATCCACGTCCATGGGAATCAGGTACTCGGCATAAAGCTTCTGCCTGACTTCCCGGTCCCACTCTTCCAGGGATGAGACGTTGTCAACACGTAGCCAGGCGTGTATGGACTTATTGCCGGAAGAGATCAGCGCCACGATCGGCAGTTCCACCTGGGACCAGAATGCCAGCTGGTCATCCAGCGGCAGTTTGTCGAACTCGGCAAGGGCGTACCGGAAACTGGATATGGCGGCGTCACACCGGCAGCTTAATTTCCTTCCGCCCTTGGTGGGGGCCAACTCACCGGTAAAGGGGTTGATGATGATGTGACCGCCAGGTACTTCTCTGGATATTCGGATGAGGTTCTTCCATCGGACCATGGTTTCAAGGTTTCCGCCTTGAACCGGTCCGACATAAAGATACTCGTCTCGGCTATACAGACATTCCAGAAATTGAATTGCCTGATGGACCGGTTTATTCGAAAGCACCACCGGTGAAGCCATCATGAGGTCATAATCGGTAACCCCTCTGCCGGCTTCGATCAGAAGGTTCCGTTCGACCATCAGGAGCTCTGACTCCTCCTGGTTGAGAGTAGTCTGACAATACCGGTATCCTTGATATCCCGGCCGATATGGCTGAAAAGAGGGCTCTTTCACGTAATAATCGTAAAAGGCCTGCTGATACGTATCCCTGAGTTCGCTGTCAAAAACAACGCGGGTGCCATGAATGTAAGGCCTTATCAGGTCGATGAAGGCATCCTCAGTCAAACCGATCCGAACGGCATGGTTGGCCACACCGAGCGTGGCCTGATGACAACCACCGCCGCCGCTGGGCGGCAGAGTTTTCAGCTTGAGAAACAGCTTTCTTGCATGCTCAAGCATGTAACCATTCATTTCGACCAAATTTTCAAGAATAGAATCAATAATCGCTTCCTTCTTCTGAAGGGCATTCCGATCTAAAGATTTATCTAACATTGGTTTTTCTCCTTAAGGTTAAAAGTAATAAGTCGAAGACCGGGTTGAAATACGCGGTCTTTATTATTTAAAGTTTTAAAGTTATGGCAGAGTGCTGATACGTGGTTTTCTGCCGGAGAATGAAGATAAAAATAAAAGTCAATAGCTTGTGATGTCGAACACCTCCGTTATGTAATTGAAGTATTTAATATCTGAACCTCATACTAGATAATGGGTTTAAAAAAACGGTTTTTTAATAAGAAATTTTGAAATAAATTTTGATTATTTAAAATTTAATAGAATTGATAATTCGGAAAGGAATGGGAATGTTTAGAAATAAAGAGGTGAAATAAATTTACATAATAAAAATAGTAATAATTTGCAAAAAAGTTATTAAAATTAATAACTTTTGTACCTATTATTTAATATGAAGGAAAATAAAACATAAACAGGAGGGCATCAGGATGGGAAATAAAAGTTATTACGTTGCGTCAAGAAGCTGTATTCAGATTAATCTTGCGAAAGTGCTGACTTTAGCTTCAGAAAAAAACTCGGCAGTAGTCATTACCAGGCACAACGCACCGGAACACGTCATTCTTCCGATTTCCATGGTTAACGACGACCTTGCCGGCCAGCTCAATATCAGCAACCGTGCAGGGAAGGGAACCGTGATCGAAGAAGTAATGCCGGTCGAAAAAGGAACGATTGAAAACCGCGAGCCCGACTACCGGATGGCGGACTTGCCTGAATTTGTTATCTGAGGGCGGAACCGTTGATTTAGCGTGGATGGGCAAAAAAAACCGGGTCCCAGTACTATATATACTTAAACCCGGATATGACCCGTCCTGAAGAAGGACATGGAGAAGATTTGCTATGGATGAAACTTGCTTAAAAACGGAGGAGAATCTCGATGAATGTTACTGATAATACCGTTGATCCGGGTGAAAAGACCTATCGTACGAACATGTGGTTGGAAAATAAAATCACTACAATTGAAAAGGCCTATCAACCTGACTTTTGCTGGCATCAAATTCCAGGTGAAGATACTCCGGTCAACATGGAAGAAAACCGGCATGAACCCGCAGTCCTGGATAAACCGAAGGTCCCCTACCGCACCCAGTTGACGGGGGTAAAGGACTATAACGCCGCCGCAGCCATGATCGGAAAAACCATTGATGCATGCCTGGAAAATACCCAAATACCCGGTGATGTCGAGGCGGTGATGGAACTGCTTAAGGAATTCAAGCCCCGGAACCTGAGAGAGGGCATTCTGGTTTCCCAGGCGGTTGCCAGCCATTTCATGGCCTTGAAGCAGATCGAAAGAGCCCGGAAGGCGCTCGTTCCGGAGAGCGCCAGCCTTTACCTGCGAGAAGCCCATAAGCTGCAGCGCATGCTGCTGGAGATCCTTGACCATCTTGACAAGGACCAGGGCAAAAAGAATCAGCAGAACATCCGGGTTGAGCATGTGCATATTCATGACGGCGGTCAGGCCGTTGTGGGAAACGTGGCCCACTGAAGGACTGCTGCCGGAGGGGGAATACAGGATGGAAGACCATAAACAACCTCAAGGAAGGCGGACCGGCTGGCTTAAAAACAACAACCCGCCTTGCGATTTGCGCAGTCTCCCGCGCTGTCAGGCCAAGGCCAAGTCCACCGGCCGGCAGTGCGGCAACGCGGCCATGAAAGGCAAAAGAGTCTGTTATATACACGGGGGACGCTCGCCCGGTGCCCCGAAAGGCAACCGCAATGCCTGGAAGACCGGCTGTTACGATGCCGAGACCAGGCGGGAGAAGGAAGAGATCCGGAAGTTTCTGGACGACTGCCGGGAGTTGCTTAGCGGTACATCCCAGTCCTGAGGTTAACTGCAAGCGTTTTTAAGAAAGTGAATGGCCTGCCCATGGACCGGGGCGGGTCGTTCGTATTTTCAGGCCAGAAAGAACGGAATCTTTACCTGAATACCATTGTGGGTTAGATTGACGGGAATCTTTTCCATATGCACGGCACGGCAATAGAGAGATTGCCGTTAAGTCTCGGGGAAATTCCCAGGAAATAATACGGACCTTAAAACGTGAACAAAACCTCCGACCAGACCGAACGCCTCTCCGGCTCCGTGGAGCGGGTCACCTTCCACAGCGGAGAGTCCGGTTTCTGCGTGCTGCGGGTAAAGGTCCGCGGCCACCGGGACCTGGTGACCGTCGTCGGCTCGGCGGCCTCCGTCTCGCCGGGAGAATACGTCGAATGCCTCGGCTTCTGGCACAACGACCGCACCCACGGGCTTCAGTTCAAGGCCCGGAACCTCAAGGTGGTGCCGCCCAGCACCATCGAGGGGATCGAGAAATACCTCGGTTCCGGCATGGTCAAGGGCATCGGGCCGCATTTCGCCAGGGTTCTCGTCCAGGCCTTCGGGGAGGACGTTTTCAGCGTCATCGAGAACGCACCCGGAAGGATGATGGATCTTCCCGGTATCGGCCGGAAACGCATGGAGCGGGTGACCGGCGCCTGGGCCGAGCAGAAGATCATCCGCGGGATCATGGTCTTTCTCCAGTCCCACGGCCTCGGCACCGCAAGGGCGGTGCGGATCTTCAAGACCTACGGGGAGGAGGCCATCATCCGGGTCACGGAAAACCCCTACTGCCTGGCCCTGGACATCCACGGCATCGGTTTCAAGACCGCCGACACCCTGGCGCAGAAACTGGGCATCGCCCCGGATTCCCTGATGCGCGCCCAGGCCGGGGTCCGTCACGTCCTGCAGGAGCTTTCCGACGAGGGCTACTGCGCCTGCGAACGGGAGCGCCTGGTCGAGCTGGCCGCCGGCCTTCTGGACATCCCGTCAGGGGTCATCCGGGAAGCCGTCACCCGGGAACTGGAGGAGGAACGGTTGGTCGCCGCAGAGATCGGCGGAAAGCCCTGCCTCTACCTGACGCCCCTTTACCGGGCCGAAGCGGGTGTCGCAGAAAACCTGTGCCGGCTGCTGCAAGGGTCCCCGCCCTGGGGAGGCATCGATGCCGACAAGGCCATCCCCTGGGTGGAGGAGAAAACCGCCCTGCAGCTGGCGCCCTCCCAGCGGGAAGCGGTCCGTCTTGCCCTGGCCGGCAAGGTCGTGATCATCACCGGAGGACCCGGGGTCGGCAAAACGACCCTGGTCAACAGCCTGCTGCGCATCATCCGGGCCAAGGGAACCCAGGTCCTGCTCTGCGCCCCGACCGGGCGGGCGGCGAAGCGCCTGTCGGAATCCACCGGCCTGGAAGCCAAAACCATTCACCGCACCCTGGAATTCGACCCGGCCAGTTACGGGTTCAAGCGCGGCAAAGAAAACCCCCTGGAAGCGGACCTGGTCGTGCTTGACGAGGCCTCCATGGTGGATGTGGTACTGATGAACCGGCTCTTGGCCGCCATCCCGGATAAGGCCGCCCTGATCATCGTCGGGGATGTCGATCAGCTCCCCTCTGTCGGACCCGGTGCGGTGCTGGCCGACATCATCGCTTCGGAAACTGTCCCCACGGTAAGACTAACGGAGATTTTCCGGCAGGCGGCCACGTCAAAGATCATTGTCAACGCCCACCGCATCAACCAGGGGCAGATGCCCCTGAAGAACGAGGCCAGCGAGAAAACGGACTTCTATTTCATCCCCGCACGGACCCCCGAGGAGATTCACGACAAGCTTCTCCAGGTGGTCTCCGAACGCATCCCGCAAAGGTTCGGCCACCACCCCGTCCGGGACATCCAGATTCTGACACCCATGAACCGGGGAGGACTGGGGGCCAGGTCTCTCAATATTGAATTGCAGAAGATCCTGAACCCGGCGGCCGAACCCAGAATCACCAAGTTCGGAACCACCTTCTCACCCGGCGACAAGGTCATTCAATCCGTAAACAACTACGACAAGGAGGTTTTCAACGGCGACATTGGGACCATTACGGGAATTGACCAGGAGGAAGGGACCCTGTCCATCGATTTCGACAACCGGCAGGTGGATTACGAATTCGGGGAACTGGACGAGGTTTTTCTGGCCTATGCCACCTCCATCCACAAGAGCCAGGGCTCGGAGTACCCGGCCGTGGTCATCCCCCTGGCCATGCAGCATTACACCCTGCTGCAGCGCAACCTGCTCTACACGGCTGTCACCCGGGGCAGGAAGCTGGTTATTGTGATCGGACAGATGAAAGCGCTGGGAATAGCCGTAAAGAACAGGACGGAAGGAAGGCGGTTGACGGGTCTGACGGGAAGACTGGGAAAATTAACATCATGACCAGGGCCAGTTAATTCCCAGCATTCATTGGCAGAAAAATTGTATAAGCAGTTCATCAGAAGAAACGGTTAACTCGAAAGCGTTTCAGTAACCCCTCATACCAAAGGAAAGGGATTATGAACAAAAAAGAACTCGTAGACATCCTGGCTCGGAAATTCGATCTGCCCAAGGCCACCACCGATGACTTTGTCAGAAAGTTTTTCGATACCATCGGTGAAGCCCTGAAATCCGGCGAGAAGGTGGTCATTCCGGGTTTTGGGACGTTCGAGGTCAATGAACGCGCCGCCCGCACCGGGCGCAACCCTCAGACAGGGGAACCTGTGGAGATCAAGGCATCCAAGGTGGCCCGCTTCAAGGCCGGGAAGGCGTTGAAGGATGCCATGAATTGAACCTCGGAGAACATCTCCAACCCAATGGCCTTTCCACAAAGCGGGAAGGCCATTCCTAATTCAGAGGGTTTGTAATAATCTTTTCAAGCTCCACCACTTTTTTTGTCAAGATAACAAAACAACTTTTCGGGCAAGCAATTCAAAACTTCCAATAATTTTGGGTGGCAATGCTCGCCATATCGCTTGCTTATAGAGGGAGGGTTTTTAAAATTCCCTATTACTTTTAATCAGGGCATTAGATGGAAAAATTTTCTATTAAAAACAGCCTGGCTCGTTAAGGAAAAATCAAGGAGGAACATTTGCCAACGAACTATGTGCTTATTGATTTTGAAAATGTACACCCGAGCAATCTTGAGGCACTAAAGCGCCATCCATTCAAGGTGCTGGTATTCGTTGGTGCTAATCAGACGAAGGTACCGTTTGAACTTGCCTCGGCGATGCAAGCGCTTGGTAATTGCGGCCAGTACGTGAAAATTGCTGGCACCGGTAAAAATGCACTCGATTTTCATATCGCATATTACATAGGGGAGTTAGCTGCAAAAGAACCAGAAGCTTTTTTCCATATCATCTCAAGGGATTCGGGCTTTGATCCCCTTATCAAACACCTTAAGGGTAAAAAGATTCGTGTTCAGCGAGAATGCGATCTGGAAGAGATCCCGGTGCTTCGTTTGTCGAGCAATACCTCAAGCGATGAAAAAATCGCTACGATTGTGAAGAATCTCGCTGGCCGCGGGCAGTCTCGGCCAAGGAAGGTTAAAACGCTGGCTAATACTATCAATTCATTGTTTATGGAGAACCTTAACGATCAGCAGCTGGCAGCACTCGTGAAAGAATTGGAACAACACCATTATATCATTGTGACTAATGGCAATGTTTCATATAAGCTGCCGACTTCAAAATAGGGGTTGGCCGTTCTCATTGGTCAGGATGAATAAGAATTTTGGATTTTGGCGAATATTAAGACTACAAACACTACCCACAAAAGATTTTTGACCGCGCTAAAATCTAATTCATAACCAGTCGTTTCCTTTATACTGTGGCCTCAGGCTATATAAACCGTCGCCTTTGCTGTAAAAGTATTTCTTGTATGTAGGGCTGTGGTCATCACTTGAAGCGTTGGCTAAGGTGACCATAATGTATTTCTCTGTTGGCTCTGAGACCCATTTTTTTAACTTGATCAATCGCCTAACGTCCGTAGTGCTGAATTGCTCTGAGATTATTCCGGCGTTTACGGCTGCCACTATTTCCCGATTAAGTCCGCGTCCATATTTTGACATTCTCTGCCCTCTCTTTTCAGCCGGCACCTCGTGTGCGTGGTTCCAAGCATAAAACTCATAATTTATACGCGGCACATCAGCCTCTTCCGCTATTTCGGATATCAATTTGTGTAACTGTTTATACATAACCAAATTGTTTACAAACCCTTGACCAGGATTGGTTGGGATAGATGGAGCTTTTTTCCAAATGGTGCGCAACGGCTTCAAAGTAAAACTATCCCAGGGGACATGAAGCCATTTTTGGGCTGATTTATTTTGCACATAACCAGAGAAGAACAAATGCTTCATGACAAGATTTGTAATTTTCATGGCGACCCCGATATTCATTCTGCTGGGCTCACCTCGTTCATTTGTTTTCCCCCAATCAGCGACCAGAGACAGGCCAAGGGAGACAACTAGTTCATCAAATTGTTCTTGATTGCGGCATTCCTTGAACTTCAAGACAAGTTCCTCAGGAGTTTTATGCCAGCGCCATTTCTTGTATCGAACAGATGGGGTTTCATATCGGAATGCTCTGTAAATGGAATTATCGACGGAGAAATCGAGAATTTGGCCAGGTGTTTTGCCCTCCAAATCATTGCGTCGATATCTATCTATGATTATTTGTACATTGAAAGATTGTAAAGATTGGATCAAGGCGATGCGGGACTTTGGCAATTGTGCGCTCTGTCTAATATTTGGTTTGGGTGTTGCCTGTCGGGGTTCTTTTTCTCGGGTTTTATCGAGGTCGTACTTCGTCCCATAGAGTGCGGTTTCATTTGTCGTCTTAAAGGTTCCAGGAGGGCATTCAATGTCGAGAGCGTCAATGATAGTGTCATCTGTCAGCCCTTGCTTTAGGAGGTCGATAATTCTCCCTCTTCGACTTTGTTTCATACTCAAAAGCTCCTTTCACCAAAAACCGGGGTTAAAATCTTATTGAAACTTTCAGTTCTCTATCGAAGCACTCCCTCAAAATGAAATACTACCAACACCGAGAGGATTTTCTCGTATAAATCACCGGGTATCAGACGCGAAAATGGCTTTACCGGAAAGAGGCTGGGACATTCTTCAATCTTGGGATATTTGAAGCCAACCTTGGTAATCGAAATTCTTATAACCCAGGAAATTTAAGCCCCTCTCATAACCCCCTGTGTCTGGATAGTTGCCGCCTCTGCTGAACTCAAATCGAGTAACAGTTCCGTATTTTTTAAAAGACGTGGCAGGCTTAAATAATCTTGATAAAATTCCCAAAAAGCCCACAGGAGGGAAAGAAATGGATTATCCCGACTATCCTGCAAAGGTTGTTGAAGATATTGTGAGGCTTCGCCGGAAATTCGAAGCATCGGGCCTGCCTGCCAAAAAAGTCGATGAGAATCTCCTGATCGGCACCTGGAATATCCGGGCGTTCGGAGGGCTCTTCCAGGGATGGACCGAAAACCCCGGCAGCCCCAAACGCAATCTGCGGGGAATGGCCGTTATTGCCGAAATCGTCAGGAATTTTGACGTCTGCGCCATTCAGGAGGTCAAAAGAGAAACGACCGCCATCCGCATGTTGCAGGAAGAATTTCTCGGTCCGCACTGGGGTCTGATTCTGAGCGATGTCACTGCCGGGGATAAGGGCAACAGCGAGCGCCTGGCCTACCTTTATGACAGACGCAGAGTTGTACCCTCGGGGTTTGTCACCGGTAATGCAATAATGTCCCAAAAGCGGTAATAAAAAGTGTACCACCCTGGAACCTGTGGTATCCCTCATTGAACAAAGGAGGGATGCCGATGATTTCCACGGAGGTATTCATGGACATTATTGCACTGAAACGTCAAGGTCACAGTAATCGCTGGATCGCCAAAAAACTCGGTATCCATCGCAACACCGTCAAAAAGCACCTGGAAAGGAACTCCTTTCCTGCCTACACCCGTCAAAAAGCCAAACCCTCTATTCTGGAACCGTTTTATCCCGTCATAAGGGATTTCCTCAGCGAGGACGATTACCGGGCCACTTGGATCTTTGATCGTGTGAAGCGCATGGGCTACACCGGCAGCTATGATACCCTCAAGGTCTTCGTCCGTTCGATCAAGGAGCAGAAGTGCCGGATCGCCTACACCCGGTTCGAAACGGAGTCGGGTCTCCAGGCCCAGGTGGATTGGGGCGACTTCAAAATCGTAGACCCCTCCGGTTCCACGACCACCGTCTTTGCCTTCCTCATGGTTCTTGGTTTCTCCCGGGCCATGTATGTCGAGTTCGTTGAACGCTGTACCCTGGAGTCCTTCATGGACTGCCACCTCAGAGCTTTCCGTTACCTGGGAGGCGTTCCCGCCGAGATCCTCTACGACAACATGAAACACGTTGTCATCGGCCGGGAAAACGGCAAACCGGTCTTTAACGTGGAGTTCCTGCATTTCTCGAAACATTACGACTTCACGCCCCGGCTCTGCCCGCCGTACAGCCCCTGGGTCAAGGGGAAGGTGGAGCGCCCGATGGACTACCTGCGGGAAAGCTTCTGGCGGGGCTACGCCTACCGCGCACTTTCTCAAGCCAATGACGATGTCGGGACCTGGCTTGCCGAAACAGCTCATCGGCGCATTCATGGCACCCACCGGCAGCAGGTCCAACTTCGCTGAGAGCAGGAAATCCCTCATCTGAACCCTCTTCCCGCTTCCGATTACGACACCTCCCTCAAGTTCTACCGCAAGGTGTACAAGGATTGCCTGATCTCTTTCGGCGGCAATCGCTTTTATGTCGCAGCGCACGTGGTTGGCAAAAAAGTGCTTCTCAAGGTCAAGAAACGCGTCCTGTGCATCTACCACGATGCCGAGCTGCTGGCCGTTTATCCCATTCCGGACACCAAAGGACAGATGACCGGTGTTCCGGCACGGCCGTCCCGAACATCCGAGCAAACCCCTCGTTACGGAAAAGACAAGGGGAAAGCCACCCGGGGGCTGACAACCGGCACGCTCTATCCCGAGGTCTATCGGCGGCCCCTGACCGAATATGACCACTATGCCTCAGGAGGTGCCTCATGGAACAACTGACCATTGATCGTCTCCAGGACAACCTGAAACGGCTCAAACTCTTCAAGGCGGTGGAGATCCTGGATGACGTTGCCACCCTGTCCCAGGCCAACGGCGCCTCTCATCTTGCCTT